>Ga0335072_10000206_pt1 | contig 127640 bp, 110 predicted proteins | sample Lox_Sample_21_FD_206725 | JGI IMG/M metagenome (GOLD analysis project Ga0335072, IMG submission 206725) | Soil microbial communities from Loxahatchee National Wildlife Refuge, Florida, United States - Lox_Sample_2.1 | ecosystem: Environmental > Terrestrial > Soil > Wetlands | place: USA...
GTGTCCGCCCATACCACCCACGCTTTGAGTCGGCCTCGACGTCGTCCCGCTCAACCAGCAGCCTAACTACTGCCTCGTGGCCTCCCGCTGCTGCATGCGACAGAGGAGTCCGACCATACCGATCCTTTGAGTCGGCCTCGACGTCGTCCCGCTCAACCAGCAGCCTAACTACTGCCTCGTGGCCTTTCGCTGCCGCCCCAGAAAGCGGTCTCCGCGCAGCGTACTTTGAGTCGGCCATGACGTCGTCCCGCTCGAGTAGCAGCCGTACCACCCCCTCGTGGCCTCTCGCTGCCGCCCAACAAAGCGATGTCCACATATCGCACGCCTTTGAGTCGGCGTTGACATTGCCCCGCTCGAGTAGCAGCCGTACCACATCCTCGTGGCCGTTCCGCGCCGCCCAAAGCAATGGCGATCGCTTAGAGCTATCTCTTGATTCTATATCGACTGTTGCTATCGCCATCAGCAGTTTGACCATTGCCTCGTGCCCGTTCGCGGCGGCGTACGAGAGAGGCGTTCTTCCCCCGTTGTTCTTAGCATTTGGATCGAAGCCTTTCTCGGTAATAAGCCAGGCAGCTGCAGCTGTTTTACCATGTTCTGCAGCATCGTGCAATGCTGAATTATCCTGTGTATCTTTAGCATCGAAGTCGAACCCACTCTTTAGAAGCAGACGCAATATTGTAGTATCATCCTTTTGTGCCGCTAGGTGAATCGCTGTCTTCCCTGTTTCTGTCGTAATGCTGCCATCTATGCCTAATTCCAGGAAACGCCGGACCGCTTGAACTCTGCCCGATTCAACTGCAGTCAACCATTTCCGGCGATTTCGAGATGCTTGCTGCAGTTTGATAGCTTTCTGGTACGTATTTTGAAGATTATTCGGCCCAGCCTGTCCATCTAGGACTTTCTCCATTCCATGAATCTTACGCATATGCCTTTGTAAGTTATCTCTGCGCGTGAACGCGGGTACGGTGCAGCCCTCATATTGACACTGAAACCTGGACTGAACGTTGCTGTGCCGATTCTTGTGTCGTTCTAAATTGTCACGTAGAGAAAACGCAGCGGCACAAATATGGCATTTGAAAGGCTTTTTGTGCGTATCCTCATGCCGACTTATGAAATTAGTCTCAGTCACTTTAGTTGGTGATGTTGAAGGGTGAGATTTACGTGTATGACTTTCGAGTATTGCAGATCTTGCCACAATATTGGCATGTCCATGGCTCTAAGGTGGCAGAACGTTTACGGCATTTCGCTATATCTTCCTCCATTTCGATGTGGGAAATCAAACCAGTCAGTTATTGTCAGATGTTGACAGTTTGCATATAGTCCTGAGCGTATATTAGTCTGAATCCACCGTGATGTTTCGCAAGGCTCAGTAGAAAAGGGCGCGAAAAGGATTGCGACACTCTATGCGGCGTCCCAACTCACAAAAAGCATGAGCCCACAAAGAGCGTCGATGGGCAAGTTTGATTCGCCGCCCGGAGCATGGGCTGACCGCTCTACGAGCACTTTTAAAGTTCACATCTACCCAACTGACAACGTTGTTGCTCCAACTTTGTTGTTTGACGAGATCAGCTCTTCCGGTTTCACCTGTTTTACTTTGCCGTTCACTACAAGCAGCACGTCAATAAGGACATCCTTAAGAGAGTCAGCATTTACTCTAAATCATTCCGGCAACTTTCGCTTGCAGTCGTACGACATGGAGCAGAGAGAATCGAACGAAAGCACACAGAACACTCATATGTACTCCCCCTTTGAAATAGGGGGGAACACTTCGTGAGTTTTTTTTTTACTTGCTGACGTGGGTATTCCTCTCTAGATGTCTACGTAGTCAACTCTCCCCCCGAAACGGCAATTTAGTCGTATGTGATTGGTCGCCCTTGTCAATGGGCTCGGGTGCCAGGGCGTACTCTCTCCGATCTGATCAAGAGCCCTCGATCTATTTCAACCAAGACGAAGCTGGCACTCTATTGGATGATTTGTTGTCGCCTCTACTTAGTTGTTGTATGCCTCTGACTGAAAACTTCTGCGAAACCGGTCTCAACATAATACCTCCGTTCGGCTATGACGAAAATTATTCTACTGACACATGGACTGATCCTGTTCAATACGCTGGATCGTTCCCAGCCGGTACATATGCACTTCCAGCTTTGTGCAACGCAGTGGAACTGCACAGTCTTACCACGACCCCAATCAACTTCGATGAGGCCTCCCACCAAGTTGGACAACTACAATCCACAGCGTTTCCTAATTCTCTTTATGCAGAAGCTGCGACTCATTCTACCTACGCTGGTGATCTTCCTGTTCCGACCGACACTTTCCAAGAGGATGCTTGTAGACCATCTCACGCTGCGCAGCGCCCGACGCCATTGGTTCGCGAAATTCGGAACGTGGTTGCAATTCCTCGAAATCCGCCAAGTGTGAATGCTTCTCAACCTAGGTCTAATGATGGTCGCATTTGGTGCAAGGTTTCTGGCTGCACTAGCTCTTTCAGCCGTCTCTCGGACCTCCACCGACACCAGCGAGGAAAACATTCCGGCCCACGTCGCTGCTGCCCTATATCCGGTTGTAAAAGAAGACATTATCGCCGAGACAAGCTCAAGGCGCACCTCCTTGAAGGGCACAAATTAAATGCTAGCGAGGCAGATGCGCTTTGCACCGCGTGGGAACGCGAAGCATCGGGCAGTCCGAGTGCTGGAATTCGCCATTAAACCATGGTGATGAGCATATTTACTCAGTATACTCGTTCGTGAAGGATGTGAGAGGAGTATGGTTCTATTATTTTACACATAGCTTTGATCTACTTTGACCGTAGTTTGAATGAATCTTTGCCTCACTTGGTGAATTCCTTCGTAGCTTCTAAAATGAGGTCCACCACTTCCTTTGGCTTACTCAGCATAGGTGAATGACTGGTGGCAATCTCTCTGACCGTGATATCTGCCGAATCCTTGACCATCCCTACAAACATCTTCTGTGCCTCGACCGGTAGTGCCTTGTCCTCGGTTGTGATCAACATCCACACCGGCACGTCCCGCCAGCCAGGATACATGACGTCTGCGCCCTCCGTGAGCGCTTTACTGGACTGTTTCCTGAGTTTGGCCACCCACTCGTCACCTTCCGCTGCAGGCAGGTCGTGGTAGAGGAGCTCTCGCGCGGGGACTTGGATCTCAGCGAAGCCGCTAGGGTCGAGACGCCAGGAAGGCGGCGGTTTGCCGCCGGTACCGTCGAGGAATGCCATGCCCGGCTGATTGAAGCCGGAAGCAATGACTATGAGGCCGATAACATAGCCTGTGCTTTGCGATGAGGCCGAAGCGTCGTTTGGGCGAGTGAAGCCTTTCATGGCACTTTGACCAACCACACCGCCGTAGGAGTGCACCACGACAACCACATTATGGCCTTGTGACGTTTCAGCTCGAATGGCATGTTGAGTGGCTTTAACGTCGTCTCCGAAAGATATGGAGTTGTCACCGGATGTTGTTGGAAGAGTGACAGAAACTGAATTGTAGCCTTGCTCTTTCAAAAGAGATGAAACCTTCGACCAAGTTTCCGGACCATGCCACGCACCTGGCACTAAGATGAAAACAGGTTTGTCAGCCATGTTGTATTGCTGGAAGGATGGATGTGACGGTGGGGAGTTCAAAGTTGGGAAGTTTCGACATTGAAGAGGTTCAGCCTTTAATACCCACGACAATGTCTAGCGGCCGAAATTTTCCGCCTAGTTCACCGTCTAAGTTCTACTAGTTTGATAAGTACTTTTCCTCAAACATTCTTTGAATTCTATGACTTCGATTGCGGCTGATTCTCTTGTCTGCATCGCGTGGCGCTTCTACTTCGTGGCGCTTGTCCACATTGGGACGACCGCGCGCTGCACCACCGAAACGGAAATGGTCGAAGACTCGAACTGAGGTCTCCAAATGTTGAGCCCGAGTCCTTTGAGAAAGGCGAAAGTCCCGTTGAGAATTTTCTTAAATCAGGAGTACTGGCTTCCCCAAGATACTGAAACAAGTCGTCAGATCCCATGTCGCCGTATCCAACGTCATTCTACTCTGCCATACTTTCTCCATGACTCGCCGCGCCTCATTCAGCGAGCCTACTAATTCTACTTCTTTCTTCGCCGTAAAAATGTCACGAAATTCTTGCTCTTGATTAACCGAAGCAAGACATCCGGCAACGCATAATGGCCAGGCCAACGTTCGAATGTGGTTGGATGGCACGTTATGAAGCAGCTTGAGAATGCGGGAGACGCCGCCACGGACTTCGGCGTCGGAGGGTTGCCAGCCAGATACTACGACAGCAAGATAGACTTGTGCAGCGTGAATCCAGATGCGAGTTGTCGTGATGAAAGAAGCTGAAGCACCGGAGCGGACGGCGTAGGATTGGAAAGGGAGATTGAGAGGCAGTTCTGGTGGCTGTAGGCTCTCCTTCGAATCAAATGTAGCAAGAGTAGAATTTAGTGATGCAGATATCCGAGCAGCGCGCTCAACGACTTCAAGAATTTGCAGGCGTCCCTTACGCTTCACACTTTGTTTCCAAGCATACAGCGCAGCGATCTGGCCAATGGAGACGATTACTGAGTTCTGACAGCCTATCACTGCAGATAGGCGGAGATGGGTGAAACCTAGAATTGGTGCTCCGTCATCTTGGTTGGCGAGGAGGTCAGAATGATACGGACTGAGTCTTGGAGGCTGTGCGAGGGCTGTACTAGCAATGATGTCGATGAAGATGAGCAGAGCAGCAAAGAATCGGAAGCCGGCTTGATCAGGGTTCCACATATAGTGATCGTATTCGGCTTTGTACCAGAATGGCGTGCCGATACTGTGAAGGAGAGAGATCATCTTTGAATTGTGTGAATCAACTCCACTGAGCACCTCGTCGAACAGCGCAAGAGCGGCCGTCAGATGCAGGTTCCAGTCTGCTGACCTGCCCAATACAGCTTCAAACATGAGAATTTGAATGACGCTTTCCATTACATAAACCTTGTCGAGTACGGTGGCGGTCTTATTCCGAAGATTAAGGTCCAGCATGTCGGTATGTATCATCTCGAAACATCGGTCTGTTTGCTTCTCGAGACGGCTCCACAATTCTGTTGTGCAGTCTGAGTATGCGTCGCCGTATGCATCCCTGAGTGCAATCGTGAAGAAATATGAAGTTAAGCTGAGCGCAGAATGAAAAGCAATTCTATTATGTCTGAGGAGTGAAAGTAGCCAGCTTCGTCCAGTTTCGAAGATTGCTGGTCGATAGAATGGAAATAAGGATGGAAAGACGTAATCCAAGTACTTCGTGATGAAGTCAATCTCGTAATCCGAGGCTTTGGAAAAGAAGTTCGAGCATATGTGATCATATATTGGGTAGTCGGAAACTTCAAGAATAGGTCTGAGGAACGGCTGGGGGTTGCCAGGTTGAATCCCATGGTCGAGGTCTAAAAGCTTTTCATATATATCGCTCTCAAACCTGACGACAAAGTTACCTTTGACGTTCTCGCCGTTGATTACTCTTCCCATGGACTCCTGATTTCTTTCTCTCCGGCTCGTAGCATTTTGCTTGATCTGATATTTGATCTTCTCAGTCATCTCGCGCTGCGCCTTACCACGGATCATCCATTCTGGTTTCCGAGGGTCGAAATAACAATTAATCTCCAGGCTCTTGCACACTCCGCATATCGGGTGGAGTTTGTCGCATTTCTTTCGACGAAGACGGCACGTCCAGCAGCTGTCTGGTTTCTTCTTGGCGGGCATCACCGTTGAACATTGATTCTGATGCTAGTTTAGAACTACTATGTAAGGAAAGAGAGAACTCCAAATTAATATTCGGATATTTCGCTGTCGCACAATGGTGTATGATGAAGTAGCCGAGCAGAGAATTGCAGTGATGGCCGTAGATCTGTTCCCGCAGGTGGATGGAACCCATATAAATTACAATACGCAAGCTTCGGGAAATTTTTGCAAGTGCTAAGTTGATTTTCATGCCGAAAGCCCGCCTTCTCCGTCAAAGTCCAACAACAGCTATTCAACAGCTGATTTCGATGTCATTCCAACTTATTTTCCTTCCTCCATCATAACCGCAGTTGTATCATGTACCATCCCATATCGCGCGCTCTCGTCCGGGCGTCTGGTCGCTCACCAGCTCTTCGAATCACCTCCAAAGTCACTCAACGATTCGCCAGTACATCCTCATCGAGCTCAAACTCAAGCACATGGCGGAGTTTTGCGCTGCGGTTAGGTCTCGCCGGAGGAGCCGTGTACTACTACAACACAAGTCCGCTCTTCGCTGAAGAACCGGCCTGTAAGAGCTTACCTCGACCAGAAGGGTCTAAATTAACGCAGTCTACAGACGCCTTCGCAGCCCCTCCGTCAGAGCCTCATGCACCCGAGCTAGTCCGAACACTAGAGTCCATCACCGAGGAGAAAAAATCGCGGCTAGTGGCAGCTGAGACCGTCGTTCCCACCACAGAACCTACATCGCCGGAGGAGCTGGAAGAAGAGGCCGAATCGCAAGGCGCGTTCAATCCTGAAACTGGCGAAATCAACTGGGACTGTCCATGCTTGGGTGGTATGGCTCATGGACCGTGTGGAGAGGAGTTCAAGGCAGCATTCAGCTGTTTTGTGTACAGCACCGAAGAGCCGAAAGGCATGGACTGCATTGACAAGTTCAAGGGCATGCAGGATTGCTTCAGGAAGTTTCCGGAGGTTTATGGTGCAGAGCTGGAGGACATAGAAGAAGGTGAAGGCGCAGGAGCGGCTGAAGCTGGGACACCGCAGCAAAATGATGCTATCCAGCTTCAGAACGAGAAACGCCCAGAAAAACCTCAGCCAACCGACACTGCGGTCGATCAAGCCATAGCAGATGAGATAGAGAGGGCCAGAGCTGCGAGAGACCAGGTCGAGAGCGATTTTGAGCCTCTGAGTGAATCAGACGAAGCTATTCCAAGAGCATGGCACGATACTAGCGTCGACAATGTCGAAAAGAAGATCAGTGAAAAGAAGTAATTGTCTGAAGAAGGAGAATTTTGCACGCCGTTTGTAGAATATGTACCATTATGGGCACTGCATTCAGGAGGTCATTCGAAAGGAGCAACCACGGATCATGGGTTGGGCTATGGTAGGAGTTTTAAAGAGCCATCTCTTCTCCTCGCATGGAGCATTGTCCGAGCACTTCGCAGGCCAACAATGCTTAATACGTATAGATGTAACATTGATCTTGTTCAGACTGAAGTTCAGCACGATTTTTTTCTCGACTCAAATGCAATTGAACGCATCTGCGAAGCTCCCAGCCCATTATCCCAGTATGAACGGAGCTTAACAGTTTTCCTTGACTCGCGAAGACAAACGTTGAAAAGTGCAATCCATATTCACTCACAGGATTTTCGACCCTCCCAAAGTGATATATTTCACTTCAAATATATTTTCACTTGGATATGTTCGGTTTTCCTCGCCATTTCATGGAATACGAAGGGCAGAGTCGGCAGTCGGCGATTGAAAGTCACAGCCTATGACGTTGTGCAACCTTGGCAGCAGCTTTGGACTACTCGAAGCTGCTGTTAATCACAACCTCCAACCACAGTTTATGAGCTGACAATCTACATCTCTGTTCTCGCCATATTAGGTTCGTTTCGTTGCTGAAGCTTCTTCATAATACTCTCGATACCTCCAGCCCGAGGTATATCCCAACTTCCTCCCATCGCAAGGCTTCCATTACGTCCGGAACAAGCATCATGTCATACGCAGAAGTAACCGCGAAGAACGCGCATCAAACACCTGAGCAAGTACGGTCTATCTCAAAGCCATGAAGAATCTGATGTTAATCGTTTGAATACTGACAACTAGCCTATAGGCGTCAGTATCCCCTTCTCCTCGACGTTCTTGCCGCGTTGATAGTCGATATCAAAGCGGATTCCTCAACTATCGTCAGGCGCGCCGCACCTGGATCACAGACGAGACCGACTACTCTCAAACATGGCCTGTCAACGAAACTGACGCTTTTTGTAGCCGGGCACCACCTGTGCCAGAACTCGAGCACATCGATGGTAGCGAAACCTCCCTCATCGACGTCGACTCTGAGCACGTATCCACCGTTCCATCCGACTTCACCACTCAAAGCATCCAAACGAGCACTCAAGCAGAGCGCATCGAACGCGAAGAAGAGGACCGGGAGCGTACCAGGAAACAGAAGGCCCATCATGCTAAGGAAGAGGCAAAGAAAAAGGCGAAGAAGGCTGGCGTCATCGCAAAGGAGAACGCTGGCAACCCTGTCATCGTCGGAAATGTCGTCCTCACCTTGCTACTTGCTGGTGGCCTCGGCTACAGCGCATACGTGAAGCATAAGGCTGGTGAACTGACATGGAAGGTTGCCGTCATCGGTTTCGGCATCGTCGGTGCCTTTGCTGCAGGAGACTACTTCCTAAGCTCGTTTGTGCCCATCATCTACGACGAGGAGTGAGGAACCTGACTTACTTGCGTCTAGATATCTATTCAAGAAGTACCCACCTAAGAAGTAAGAGCGATGAGACGTCAAAATAGTAAAGGCAACGGACTCTTACGGGCGGAGTATTATTGGCGTGCGGCTCTTTGCTCCCATTCACGCCTACTGGAACTCAAGTATATCCTTCTCAACTCTTTTCTGTCTTGCATGGTTTCTTCCCAGTGGGCGTACATTCAGTATACAGTCTCTGCGCTAATGAGCAGTGAAGTTGAATTTATGTTTTCACCCTTCTGACTCGTTCTTCTCACCTACTTTCACATTCAATGTGTATCACATCACTTTCGTTCTGTGAATGGCTAATCCTTTGGAATAGCTCTAATTTCTTTCGTCACACTATGCTCTGACTCCTTGAGATAACTGAAATAGCATCCATTGCTTCCAAAACAAAGCGAATGTGACCCTGAAGCGCAGCGAACCAAAATCCCAAGCTCTTCGCTTCAACTTCTTCATTCCGGATCGTGAGTATGTCCATGGCCTCCACCTCCTCCGCCTCCTCCGCCTCCCGCTCCCCCATCCCCCCCTCCGTCACCGCCGTCACCTCCATCACCGCCGTCACCTCCATCACCGCCGTCACCTCCTTCACCGCCGTCACCTCCATCACCGCCGTCACCTCCTTCACCGCCGTCACCTCCTTCACCGCCGTCACCTCCTGCGTCTCCTGAGTCTCCTGACGAGCTGCCCGAACTTCCTTCTCCTGAGCCATCGCTTGAACCTCCCTCTCCGCTTCCCTCTGAGCCAGAACTTGATCCGTCCGAGCCAGAACTTGATCCGTCCGAGCCAGAACTTGATCCGTCCGAGCCAGAACTTGATCCGTTCGAGCTAGAACTTGATCCGTCCGAACCTGAAGACCCAGTGCCGCCGTCTCCATTCGAGGATCCAGACCCAGTACCGCTGTCTCCAGAGCTTCCTTCCGAGCCCGAATCCCCATCCCCATCCGAACCCGAATCCCCATCCCCATCCGAGCCCGAGTCCCCTTCCCCTCCCGAACCCGAATCGCCCGAGTCGCCTGAGTCCCCGTTGCCCGGCCCGTCGTCGTTATCGCCGCAGTTACTTCCATCCTGCCTCTTGCAAACGCCCCCGTTGTTATCGTCGTCGACAGGCACGCAATTGCCCTCGCCATCGCACGTAGCAGTGATTTCCTGCTCAGGCAGCACAATGACAGTTGGGTCGTCGCCTGTGCCGCCATCCTCGGTGCCGCCGTCGGCGTCGTCGTCACCCGCCGTGATGACGATCTCAGGCAGCACGATGACGCCCTCCAGCGGCTGCGGCTGCATCTGCTGGCCGCTGAAGAGGACGTAACCGTCGACGGCGGCCTTGGCGATCGCGCACACCGTCGACGCCATGCCCGCGATGCCGTCCGGGTCCGGGACCGCCTTCAGCCCCGCCGCGCACGCCTGCAGCTCCCACGACACGTACTTCAGGTTGTTCAGCGTCGCTGAGTTGCCGCCTTGCTGGCTGCCCGGCACGCCTGGCACCACTGCTGGCGGGTAGGACGAGGATTGGCGGCGCGCGATCGGTGCGTACGGGTCGGGTGAGGGCCGCGGAGGCAGGAAGGCGTTGCGGCGCGCGACTGGCGCGTATGGGTCTGGTGAGGGTCGCAGAGGCCGGAAGGCGTTGCGGCGGACGATGTCGTGCGCGTCTGAGGGAGGGAGGAAGGGATCTGGAGAAGGTCGGATGCCGATGTTTGGCTTGATGATGTCGCGCCGAGCTATGTTGGCCTTTGTATCTGACGGTGGGAGGAACGGATCTGGCGACGGGCGTAGCCCAGGCGGGCGGAAGGCATTTGCTGCGCGGCGGTTTTTAGCCTTTATGATGTCGCCACCTTTGCCAGGTAGAATAATTGGGTGTGGTGGAGGCGTTACGTGAACCGACAGGACAGTCGACGCCGTGGGAGACGGGACTGGCAAAGAGGACGACTTCGACGAACTGGATGAACTGGACGAGCTTGAGGAGCTTGAAGATACTGGGTTAGTTGGTGCGCCCGGATATACAATGCTTGGAGTGGCCGTGTGCAGTGGATCTTCCACAATGAATATCGCATCCTTGTTGACATAGTGTGCAAGTGACGCCCTGTTGGAAGGCTGAGTGAGATCATACGTTCCATTTCGCAGCTGATCAAGTGTAGTCTCAGATGGCATCGAGAAGTTCCTAGAGACAGTATCGTAGAAGTAAATCGGCGAAGGGCAGGTTTCAGATGCAACCTTTGGCGCAAACTGTTCCCAAACACTGACGGCTTGAGTGATGTTCGCAGTGCAGGAGTTATTGGTCGCGCAGGCATTAAGGAGTGTTAGATAAACTGTTTCTAAACCGGAAATATTTGCCGTCGTTTGCACTTGACTGGAAAGTGAGTCGAGCCATGGTCCTCGCCGATCTGGAAACAGCTCAATTTGAGCAGTAACAACGGAGAGAGTGTTGCCATAGAGATATTCTTGTAAGGTGGAGTTGGTGCTTGGTTGATAAAGATTCTGCAGAATCGTCCAAACTTGAATCGCGCTGCCGACAAGAACTGCGACAGTACTGTTGGCAACCATGATGGTTTCCTAGTAGTGATGCCCGTCTTGAATCCAACATATCCGTCAGATTGATGCGTCTTTATACCAATTTTTTTACTACGTTAGAGCAGGCTGTGCACTTCAAGTCGGTCTGTTCATATCGCCGATTACAACAATTCGTCAAAGCCAAAGCCAGCTCGATAGTTCGATCGTTCGATTGCATCGTGAAAGGTGAAAATTTCTTCCAGGAGGTGAATGATGCTCAGGATATGTGTAGTACACGACAGTTCATTGGTTCAACTCTGTTAGCGGATTAGGCTTCATGGTCCGCCATCTTATTGTGATTGGATTGATCGAAGTTTCTCCTTCAGCTTCTCCAGGTTCTGGAGATGGGAGGCAGTGAAGTCTGAAACGCTGTGGCACGGAATGTAATAATAGACCATCGTGAAGTAACTATCCCAAGTGAAGTAGCCGTTAATAGAAGCTTAAAATGAAGAACGTGGAGGGCCTGGCACTAATACATGTCGAGAGCCGCCTCAGCCGCAAGCTCTAGAGGAAACGGGTAACCACCCTTCGTACTCATGTCAAAGCGAACGCCATGTGGGTGTGCTTAAAGCCATACAGAATTCTCCGACATGCTCCATTAGCTCGATAAGGAATGGCTTTGAATCCCGGTGCAGCTGAGTTTGAGCCTCCAGTTGGCTGCATGTGGCAGGTAAGGGGTACTCCGCGCTTTTAGACACCAGGCTTGGAAGTGCACTATCACGGATACATACTGTCCACAGCCTCGCAACGCCAAGAAAACAACTATCGAACGATCCGGCGGTACCTGGACGAGAAGCAAGGGAAAGCTTCAAGACGCAAACAAGGGAAAGAACTTCTAGTTCAAAAGACAATTATACTCAGAAATCATGTACGAAAGTCTAGAATGGGAAAGAGAGAAGCGTGGAGTGAGCCACATGTACATGTACGTGTGACACAGCAGCGGAAGTGGCAGCAGACGGGAAGAACAGGGGCGAAGAGACACCCTAAGCTTTGAGGATACGCTTGATGAGGATGAACCAATTGAGAACAACTGTGGTTGCTTGGACATAGCCTCATCAGGTTTCGGAAGGATGTGTGGTACGAGCAACTCGTTAATTTGGCGATTGACCAACTGTTGTGCATTGCTGCTGCTCAGTTGACCCGACGGTTGAAGTCGAAAGCTGCGCCACGATACGATAGAGTATCGTACTTCAGCCACCACTCAGCACTCCGCAGCGCTTCGCCAGGATTAGTCATTCGGCAATATCTGGACGAATTTAGCTCAATTCATCTTGCAACTATCGCTTTTCTGATTGAAAATCTGTTGCTCCCGTGGCGCAGCCGGCTAGCGCGTTGCTCTTATAGGATTCCTAGCAGTTCTATGCTCACGCAGCAATCATATCGTGTTATGCAAAAGTCGTGGGTTCGAATCCCACCGGGAGCAGTTTTTGGCCGAATTTTTGAAGGTTTGGAGGTCGTGTAAAGGCTAAGAATTGAAGTAGCACCCCTGCTTTTGACTTGGAGAAGGTGAAGAGTTTGGTTTTCTAAGTGGTTATTAATATTCCCCGGGTGTCGTGAGAAGCACTCCGTGGCGAGATATATCCACCATTCAATTCTCTCTCTCACAAGTCTATTAAATTATGGTTAATGTCTCACTGTTTCTCAGTCATTTCTCGCCCATGAAACCAGTCTGCAACGAGAAATTTAATCTTTCCAGCCTGAGTCGAAAACAGGTCATAGTTGAAGGCCAAGCCCGTGACAATAAATCATTCCAGTTGATAAGCGGGATGATTTGGGGTGATGATTTAGGGGTACTCTACACCCTAAGTTAGTTATCATTAGGGGGGTAAACCCCCTCGAACTCCATGGAAAGGTCGCGAACACACCCTCGCCTGCGTCCAATATATATGAAACTGTGACAGAATCATCATATGACCCAAAGCTGCGATGCCTTGCCAAGTAAACTTGCGAGACCGCTTGTCTATGTACCAAAATCTCCTATTAGTGCTTTCGTATTGGAATCTATTAGCTATGAAAGCCGTCCGGGCAGATATCAGTATCCTCGCCTTCGCCGCTCTCCCATATTTCGCAAGCGCAACATGCTACGATATATTTGGCAGCCCGCAGTCCAGCTTCTATCCTTGCAACTCGTCGGCAGAGGTAAGCACTTGTTGCTCCTATGTTGACTATTGTCTATCTAATGGCTTGTGTCTCGACGACGGCGCGAATAATGCCATGACACAACAAGGCTGCACAGACCCTAACTGGGACTCTCCGTGCCATACCTTCTGCACTTCAAACAATCGTAAGTGGAGCCGTCAAAGATACGCTTTCGTAGAGGCATTTAAATTATGATAGAAGCGATTATCGAGACTGGTGTTATTCCTTGCGACCAGAGCTGGAATGGGGAAGGCCCTATAAGTTATTGCTGCGATCCCGACGCGGCGGCTTGCTGTTCGAAATCGGCTTGGGGTAGTATACCAGTGGGGACCATTATACGGAACCCGATATCTACCTCTATGTCTGCGATTAGTACGAGTTCATCGTCCTCCAGTAGCACATCATCCCAAACGGCTACTACATCAGCTTCGCAGATCGTGGCACAATCTACCTCAATGACTCCCCCAGCAGACTCAGGGACCCTGAGAATTGGTCTAGGGGTCGGCCTCGGGGTTGGGTTGCCAATAGCCTTCGCATTGATTGGTTTGCTGGGCTTTTTGGCTTGGGAGATAAGAAAGAAGAACCAAAGACAAGCGACCGCGGATGGCATAGGGATAAGAGATGGGATGCAAGCGTCGCCTAAGCCAGCGATGCAATCATATTCCCAAAGACATGAGCTGCCGGCGTCTGCTTAAGTCATAAAGTGAAGCAGGGACAACACTATACAGACTCCAGTGCTACGACGAGGTAGAGCCAAAGGCCCTAGTGGTGAGGATGAGGTAGGCTCGCGCGGGTTTCACGACCTAAGACATGGATAGACCGTTATGGTGGTTCGCATCATCTTGCCAGTTGCATTAATCTTCAATATAAGAACAGTGGAAGTCGAAGGTTGAGCCTGCGATAGTCGATCTAAGGCAGTAAAAGCCGGCGTTGTGATATGCCACAGATGTCGTTTGTCAGAGACTAGATGTAGGTACCTCTAACTACGCATCGAGACTACTACACATCAATGCACCCACCTAACTGAGTGGTCCGTGCGCATGGGGCCAGTCGAGAATTCGGAGAATAATGAATTTGAGAAAACATGTGGGCGTGGTACTTCGACACATTGCCGGGTGCTCTGTATAATCGAGTACCCGGGCTTCAATTTCGGAGTCTTTTTGTGTTTAGCTGTTTAGCCGTTTCTTGTGATCGCGTCTAAGGCTTTGGGAGCTAAAATTGCCTTGCTTTCGCTTGGACGTCCAGTCATTTATTCGGACATCTGCTCAATCGGGGCGGCCTTCGAGCCAGATTCTTAACTTAGCGAATCACAACCGACTTTGCAAGGCGGAATACTCATTGCCATGAGGTGGGCCTATTATTTTCTCGGCTTTGCATTTTCTTGATGTCTCGCATTCTGCTTGCATCCGGTTCACCTGGCGGCCAAATCATCGAGGACAGTTGACGTGCGCCAAGGCACATGCCAGCCGAGCAACAACGGATCTCAGCTCTGAAGCTTCTCATGGGCCGAGACACGGATGCGGGACCAAAAGATCGTGTCAATCCAGGAGCTTTCAACTTCACCTGATCCATGAATTTCATTCCATTCTTGTTTTAGTCTACATTTATTTCTACTTATCGCTGCCTATAATCGAAAGCCCCTCTTCGAGTATTTCGGCATCATTCCTACCGCCGCTCAAGGCCCACCTAGGCGGATCTCGTGGAAATCCTCACATAGTTCCATTGATTCATTCGCGGCCGCATCGATCCGAGAGTCATTCAGCTGTTGTAGTGAAGCTAGCGGTCTTCCAAAGTTCGTCTTGAGCTGTACTCTTCGCCAGCGACAACCAGAGAACTATATCTACAGATTGACTAGTTTCCTGATATAGCACCGCATTAACCAAATTCGACATAATCTCATCTAATTCTCGGCAACAATTTGCTCTTTATGGTAGTAGAAGCGAACCTGTGTATCTTTCAGCCTATTCGAAATCCTTCACGTGGGATGCAATGGTATCGGGCGCCCAGTCACGAGATTAGTGATATTCAAGGCGTTACAGAGCTGCTTAAAAGGTTATAGTGCCCTACGTGAAGGTATCGTAAGGTGCGCTATCGCTGGGCTGGGCCTACGTTCTCACTTCATCGTTGCGACTCAGTCAATGTAAAGGCAATGGCTACAACATCACTGCTATCCGGAACCTCTACTCTTACCATTCCACCGCTACATACATCTTTCAAGAGACTAAATACAAGCATTTACTTCCATGATGGCATCAAAGAGATGACAGACTTCCAAAATGGATACCTTGACGATAGTACACCATCCAGAGTACCAGCAGATAAAGCCCCACATCTGATCATTCTCTGCGCCTGGATGGGTGCCACAGCAAAGGTTATCGCGAAATATACGGCTGTCTACATGAAACTATTTCCTTCGACACCGATAATACTAATTCGGACCGAGCTCTTCGATATCATGGCTCTCCCACCTCTATTTTTATGGCGGCGGTACTCTCCAGCTCTCGACATACTCTTCCGCATAAGCCATTCCAATCCATCCCCGCGTATTGTCGCTCAAACCTTCAGCAACGGCGGCGTCTTTGCCCTCTCCAACTTCGCGCGGTTCTACCACAGGCTCACAGGCTCCCCGCCACCGATATCAGCACTCATCTTCGACTCGGGTCCCGCGATAGGCAATATCGAGCGCAGCGTCGCCGCAATCATGCTACAGATGCCGCGACATCCGTTGCTGTGGTACCCGGTGCTGGTGTGGCTGAATGTCTTGCTGCGGGTTCTCTACTGGGCGGGCAGAGCCATCGGACGGAAGAGCGTTGTACGTCGCATGTACCTCGCGCTCAACCAGAAAGGTCTGCTGCCGCCGAGCGCGCGCAGGCTGTATCTGTACAGTCTCTCCGATAAGTTGGTCGATTGGAGGGAGGTTGAGGCACATGCCCGGACGGCAGAGGAGAGCGGTGTGGCTGCCGAAGTAACGATGGTGAGGTTTGAGAAGAGCGCTCATGTGGCACATATCAGGGAAGATCCGGACAAGTACTGGGGAGCAATTGTCAAGCTTGTACTAGGAAATGACGAGCATAGAACGCGTGGTAGAGGTTCCATAGTTGAGGGAACGTCGGCATAGGCATGGTGAGCGTTCGTATGAACTGGGCAGCCAGCACCGAATCAGGACAGAGTCGCATTTTGAAGCATTTTGAAGCGTTGTTACGAGAGGCATTTCTAATCAGCATTGTGTCATGGACGAAGAAGCACGTAGGAAGTCATCACTACCTTGTTGGTTATAAGAGCGTATCAAATAATGTCTAGTTCATGCATGAAGAGTTGAGAAAACGGTGCTACATTGCCAGCTTGACTACGAAATCAAATATCGCCCACTATACATTTTACAGACCGGCTCTAACGTCAAAGAGCAATCCAAGATTATAGGCCTATTTCTGCAATCACCCGCAGACACGGATTTACGCTCGCACGAACAACTATAGCATTAATTCCAACGGGTTCTCAACCGCTCTCTTCAACTCTCTCATGAACTCGCCGCCTACTGCACCGTCAATGACTTTGTGGTCAAAGCTTCCTGTGAGCACGATCTGGTCGTCCCATTCGACACTCACAACACCATCTTCGGTTTCTTCAGTAGGGATTGCGACTTTCCTCGTTGTTCCGACAGCGACGATGCAAGCCTGTGGTGGATTAATGATTGCGGTGAATCGTTCAACAGCGTTGTTCATGCCCATGTTGCTAATTGTAAAAGTACCGCCCTGATACTCTTCTGGCTTGAGCTTGCCATCACGCGCTCGTTTACCCAGCTCTTTGACTTGCGCTGAAATCGACTCGAGGCCGATGGAGTTGACATTCTTGACAATCGGAGTGATCAAGCCAGCTGGCGTTGCAACGGCCACGCTAACGTCCACGACATTGTTCTGTCTGATGAATACCTTGCCACCTTCTTCTCGCCAGCTTGAGTTCGCAGCCGGAACCTTCCTGCAAGCGACCGCACATGCTTTGACCAGGAAATCGTTCACCGAAAGCCGGTACTTGCCATCGGCAGCGGCGTTAAGAGCTTGTCGGAGCTTGAGGAGTCTGGTGACGGACACAGCCGCAGATACGAAGTAGTGAGGATTCTGATTTACTGACTGCGTGAGACGAGCAGCAATGGCCTTCCGTATGCTTGACGCTTCAATGTCTTCATAAGCAGGAACTCCTCCAGCCGCAGCCGCCGCAGCAGCAGGCGCAGCAGCAGGTTTGGCCTTCTCAACATCAGCTTTTGTGATCGTACCACCCGGTCCAGTACCCTTGATGGAACCAATTGCAATTCCTTTCTCGAGCGCAACTTTGACTGCTGCAGGGCTGATCTTTGGTAGTCTGTCCAAGCTGGTCTCAATGCGGGAACCGGTAGAGTCTGATTCGGCGGCCACAGCCGCGCTGCTCTCCGAGGGAGTTGGAGCAGCGCTGGACTCGGGAGGTGATGGTTCTGAGGCTTCCGTGGATTCCTGCTTCGACTCTGACTTCGGGGGTGCTGCGCCGCCTGCGTCCTCGATGGTGAAACTCTCGAAAGGAGAAACGTCTTCACCTTCCTCGACCATCACAGCGATAGGCTGAAAATAGCTATTAGCGTAATGTCATCACCAATGAGCGGAACACGTACGCTTCCAACAGCAACGTCCTTCTCTCCCGATTCTTTCAAGATCTTGGCTAGCACGCCTTCCTCTTGAAATTCAAAGTCCATCTGTGCTTTATCCGTTTCGATCTCTACAAGTACATCTCCAGGACTTAGTTTGTCTCCAGCCTTCTTCTGCCATGCTCCAATGTTTCCGGCCGTCATCGTAGGTGACAATGCAGGCATACTAACGACCGTATGTGGTGGGAATGCTTGAGGTGGGAGTTAGCTCAAAGCTAAGAAATTGGATAAAAACTTTAGGAGAAATCCTCAAGCAATTAGAACATTGTGAAGAGACAGGTATCTTACATTTCGAAGCGTAGTATCTTGCTAGCGCAGTAAGGGCTGGTGACCACCTCCTGCGACAACGGGCGTCAGTGGGCTTCGCGGAGTAGTTCAATTGAAGTAGACAACTTACGGTGCACTTTCATGTGACCCCAATAAGACTCTTGCAGAGTGTAGAGAACCCCGACAGCTCAATTGCGCCGGCAGACGCGATATTCTCGCCGCTGCGGCCATTGTGGAGATAGGTTGGGGTTCCGGAAGCGTAGGTTTAGAGGTAAATAGGAAGTATAGGGAGGGAGAAGCAATCCAAAGCTTCGATAGGCTTTGGACGCTTCACAATTGGCCGTAGATGAAGATTCAAAGAGAAAGATGAAAGAGGAAAAGACGGCAGGAAATTTTTGGCAAGCTGTTGAGAAGGCAAGCAAGCATCTCAACTCCCGCCCGGCCCCAGCAACGATTTCGTGTTGGCCTTCTTGCCTGACAAAACAAGCCACTCGACGCATCCGTCATCACATTTTCCAAGCGACTAATAATTACCGTACTCCCATCGCTGTCCACCTAACGTGCGCTAATTTGTCTTTGTAAAGGACAGCGTAAATCCTTAGTCTACCGGTATCACAAGCAGGCAAATTCGAACAGAACATCAACGCCTTTCGAATCACATCAGCTGATGCTCAACTCCTACTCCCCTTGATGATACGTTCAACTCTTCTGTCCTGAATGCACAGGAGCTGTGCCAAGCTCCGCTCCGACAAATTATGGCCGAGCCTGAAGCTGAGACAGCGACGGCTGATGTGCCTCCTGTCTTGGAGAAGCAACATAGTGAGGAACAAGAGGAGGTTCAGGCCGACAAGACCGCAGAACCACTCCAGGCTCCCGCGCCAACAATTGTTACTGAAGATGAACACGTTGTCCAAGATGCCGCGCAATCCTCTACACTCTCCCCTCCCGAACCTACACCTACCATGACCGATTTTTCCGACTCTCAGAAGTCTCCCTTTGCGCACGACGGTGCCAGTCAAACAGAGAGAGGAGAATCTCGAACTCCACAATCCTTCCGACCCCGAACCGAGTCACAGTCTACCACAGCTACTGCCACAACTCAGCGATCAGGGACACGCAGCTCCTTGGTATTTGTGGTACGGTCGCTAGAGACTATTGCGGCGTCCAAAGATGCAAGACGAAACAAAAGGCTGGGCGACTCTCTACAACGGGCGCTGAGCGCTATCAAAGAAGATGGAGATCCTGCGCGCATTAACCCGGAGATCCTTTTTGAGCCTCTACGACTTGCCGCTGAGCAGCCGTCAGTTCTGACCGTCAATACCGCTCTTGACTGCATAGGCAAGCTAATCAGCTACTCCTACTTTGCCATTCCTACAGAACCGCAAAATGAAAATCCAGATCAACCGCCCTTGATCGATCGTGCGATTGACACAATATGTGACTGCTTCCAAAGTGAAGCAACTCCCGTCGAAACACAGTTGCAGATCGTTCAGTCTCTGCTTTCTGCGATATTAAACGATAAGATCGTCGTACATGGTGCTGGCTTGCTGAAGGCTGTCCGAATGATGTATAACATCTTCCTTCTTTCAAAGTCTAGTGAGCACCAGAAAGTTGCGCAAGGCGCTCTCACACAGATGGTTGGTACAGTGTTTGAACGAGTCAAGCATCGACTGGATATGAAAGAAGCAAGAGTCAATTCGTCGAAAGTGTCTCTCGATAAAGATGCCTCAGATGAAGCTACAGAGGTTATGTTTAGCCCCGTGGCCGACGACGATACAAATACAAATGGAAGTCCAGGCGAAGATCAAGAAGAGTCTGAGACGGCCTCAACCGCAGCAAGCGATGTACCAGTAGAGAAACGAGACGAGCCAAAGATGACACTTCAATCATTCGAAAACAGAAAAAGTTTCGATGACGCAAAGATCACAGACACCGCACCAACTCTTGTCACTCGTTTTAAAGGCAGACGAGCTCCAAATAGACAAGCCTCGGGCGCCGACACCCTCAATGGTGACCATGAACCGACGGATGGAGCCTTTGAAGATGAAGAGGACGAGATCTACATCAAGGACGCATATCTTGTGTTCCGCTCAATGTGCAGGTTAAGCTCCAAACCTTTGCTTGCTGATCAGGCTATCGACGTTCGATCGCAAGGGTCTCGATCGAAGCTGCTTTCTCTCAATATCATATTCACCATTCTCAACAACCACACGGCCGTTTTCACTTCTCCATACGCAACCATCAAGAGTAGCAGTACGGATGAACCAACCTCGTTCGTGCAGGCTATTAAGCAGTATCTGTGCCAGAGCATCGTACGGAATGGTGGCAGTTCAGTCAGACTTGTTTTCGAAGTCAGCTGCGAAATCTATTGGTTGATGCTGAAGTATATGCGAGTGATGCTGAAGAAAGAGCTTGAAGTGTTCTTGAAAGAAATCTATCTCAAGATCCTGGACACAAGAGCTAGTCCTGCTTGGCAGAAGCAACTCATTCTCAACATGTTTTCACGACTTGCAGCTGATCCCAGAGCAATCGTTGAAGTTTATCTCAACTATGACTGCGATAGGACGGCGTTAGACAACATGTTCGAGAGAATAGTTGAGCACCTATCCAAGATTTCAACATCACGAGTCGAAATTACAGCTCAGCAGCAAGCCGCTTTCCAGAAATCTCATTCTAAAATCACGGACAGCCCGTCGGACTGGCATCATCGTGTCATGCCACCGTCTTTGGCGACCGCGGCCCTCCATGCTCCACATGATACGGATCAGGGATATCCTGCCGAGTATGCACTCAAGCAGGAGTCTCTAGAGATCCTGGTGGAAATTTTGAGGTCTTTAGCTCAGTGGTCCCAGCAGGGCGACTTGCCCTACGAGAGTACCCTTGGCTCCAAGAAATCGGCAGCAGAGTCTCGTGAATCCTTGGACCTACGGGACTCCGGTAATGCTTCTTCTCCGCATATCGGAGGGCCTGAGACTCCAATCGCCGTAGGAACTCCAGTACCCGAAGATGACCCAAGTCAAATTGATCGCGAGAAGCAGCGAAAGACTGCTATGGCAAATGCCGTACGTACTTTCAATTTCAAACCCAAAAGAGGAATAAAGATGCTCATCAAAGACGGCTTCATCGAGTCAAATAATCCTCGTGATGTTGCTCGCTTCATGCTCGGTAACGAGCAGATCAGTAAGGCGGCACTTGGAGAGTTTTTAGGAGAGGGAGAAGATGAAAACATTGCAATTATGCATGCCTTCCTTGACCTAATGGACTTCCGGCAAACGCGATTTGTTGATGCTCTGCGTCGTTTCCTTCAATCCTTCCGATTGCCAGGTGAAGCTCAGAAGATCGATCGCTTCATGCTGAAGTTTGCAGAGCGCTATATCACCGGAAATCCTAAAGCATTCGCGAATGCTGACACTGCCTACGTCCTTGCCTACTCCGTCATCATGCTCAATACAGATCAACACAGTGCAAATATCAAAGGGCGCCGAATGACACCGGAAGACTTCATTAAGAACAACAGAGGTATCAACGATAATGCCGACCTTCCTGATGATTACCTCCGTGGCATTTTCGACGAGATCGCACACAATGAGATCGTCCTGGACTCAGAAAGAGAGACAGCTGCGAATCTAGGACAGTTACCTACATCAGCCGGCCTTGCAGCAACTATTGGTCAAGCTGTGGCTAGCGCTGGCCGTGACCAACGGAGAGAAGAATACGCTCAAACAGAACAGCTTGCCAATCGAACGGAGCAGTTATACAAGAGTCTACTACGAGCACAACGTAGAGGCGCATCTAGAACGCAGCTTGCCAGGTTTGTACCCGCGACTTCATTCAAACATGTCGGGCCAATGTTCCAGGTAACTTGGGCGCCATTCTTAACGGCCTTGGCTTCTGCAGCCCAAGAAACAGATAATATGGATGTCTTGAGTTCTTGTCTCGAAGGCCTGAAACTGGCAATACGCATTTCATGCTTGTTTGATCTGGATGATCCGCGAGAGGCCTTCGTGGCAGCTCTGGCAAGGTTCACCAACCTTTACAAAGTCAACGAGATGAAGGCGAAGAACCTTGAAGCTCTGAAAGTGCTTCTAGACGTTGCTATTGCTGAGGGCAATCACCTAAATGGTTCATGGAGCAGCATTTTAACCACCATCAGTCAACTCGATCGCTTCCAGCTAATCTCAATTGGAGTCGATGAAGGTGCTGTTCCTGATGTGTTGAAAGTCCACACATCAAGCAAGCCTCAGCTTGACAAAAGGCGAACACTTGGCGTTCCAAAGTCGCACCGACCACGACAACTGAGCGGTTCACTACATTATCAGCAGGATGTAGCGGAAGAAACTCGTTCTGCAGAAATCATTCGAAGTGTGGATCGCATATTTACGAATACCGCAAACTTGAACGGAGAAGCCATCATTTACTTCGTCAAGGCACTTACGAACGTGAGCTGGCAAGAAATTCAATCGTCTGGCCAGAGCGATTCACCTCGAACATACAGTTTACAAAAGATTGTTGAAATATGCAACTACAACATGACTCGTGTCAGATTTGAATGGGCAAACATTTGGCAAGTGCTTGGAGCACACTTCAATCAAGTCGGATGCCACACAAATACGCACGTTGTCTTCTTTGCTATAGACTCTCTTCGACAGTTGTCCATGCGATTCCTTGATATCGAAGAACTTCCTGGATTCAAGTTCCAGAAAGACTTCCTTAAGCCTTTCGAGCATATCATAGGCAATACCACCGTCGTAGCCGTCAAGGACATAGTTCTTCGATGTCTTATTCAGATGATTCAAGCAAAGGGCGGGAACATCAGGTCTGGCTGGCGAACGATCTTTGGCGTCTTCACAGTTGCAGCTCGAGAACCGTATGGTACGAAAGGATTTCCGCGTTCCCACTACGATCCTTCCTATGAGTACAATAAGAAATATGCTAACCTAAATGCAGAGGGCATCGTTGGTCTTGCATACGATCACGTCACACAAGTCTATAATACTCGATTCGGCGTTGTCATCTCTCAAGGCGCCTTCGCAGATCTCATTGTTTGTCTAACTCAGTTTTCGAAGAATCCCAAGTTCCAGAAAAAGTCTCTACAGTCTATCGAGATGCTCAAGTCGTCGGTTCCCAAGATGCTTCGAACACCAGAGTGCCCACTATCTCACCGTTCTGGTATGTCACAAGAGCCAGGCCAAGCCCAAGCACTTCCTCGGCAACCAAGTCAGCAGACACAAGAAGAGCAGTTCTGGTTTCCGGTGTTATTCGCCTTCCATGATGTTCTTATGACTGGCGACGATTTGGAAGTCCGATCTCGAGCTCTCAACTACCTCTTCGAAACTTTGATGAAGTACGGAGGGGAGTTCCCGCCAGACTTTTGGGATACCCTTTGGCGTCAATTGCTGTATCCAATCTTCATGGTTCTGAGATCGAAAGCCGAAATGAACAAGATGGCGAACCACGAGGAACTCGCCGTATGGTTATCAACGACTATGATTCAAGCACTCCGTAACATGATCACGCTTTTCACGCACTTCTTCGAGTCGTTGGAATATATGCTTGATCGCTTCCTGGACCTTCTCATCCTTTGTATCTGCCAAGAGAATGATACTCTGGCCAGAATCGGCAGTAATTGCCTTCAGCAGCTGATTCTCCAAAACGTTACTAAATTCGAACCCGCACATTGGCATAAGATCGTTGGTGCATTTGTCGAGCTGTTCCAACGCACTGAAGCAACGGCGCTCTTTTCGGCTGTAACATCGTCATCCTTTTCGAAATCACCAGCAAATGGCAACGCGATGTCTAGGCTCCCCAATTCAGACAGCCAAAGTCTAGCAGATCTCCCCTTAGGCACACCAAGCCCAGAGCCAGAGGCAGATGCCAGCGACAATGCTCTTGGAATCAATGGGCTTTCGTCCGACTCAATGTCTCATTCCACCGTTTCCGTAGAGCCTGCAGAATCGCAATCGCAGCAGCAACCTTCTGATCTCGAAGACTTCAGCACACCATCGGTCTCTCAAGAAGTTCCGGTGCCCGTAACACAAGCTCGTCGCAAGTTCTTCAACCAAATAATCACCAAATGTGTTCTATCTCTGCTGATGATCGAAACGGTAAACGAACTATTCAGCAACGACTCCGTGTACGCGCAGATCCCATCAGCGGAGCTGCTGCGGCTGATGACACTTCTGAAGAAGAGCTACCACTTCGCGAAGCGCTTCAACGGCGACCGCGAGCTGCGCACGCGCCTGTACAAGGAAGGCTTCATGAAGCAGCCGCCGAACCTGCTGAAGCAAGAGTCCGGCGCCGCGGCCGTCTACGTCAGCATCCTCTTTCGCATGTACCAGGACGCGGGCCAAGAGCGCGTGGCGTCGCGCGACCAGACCGAGCAGGCGCTCGTGCCGCTATGCGCTGACATCGTCTCCAGCTACGTTGACCTCGATGAGGAGACCCAGCAGCGCAACATCGTCACCTGGCGTCCTGTAGTTGTGGATGTGCTCGAGGGCTATGCTGGATTCCCCCGCGAGGAGTTCGACAAGCATGTCATTACCTTTGCGCCGCTTATTGTGGCCCTTTTGGGTAAAGATATGGGTAGTGAGTTGCAGAGGGCCGTGCAAGGGCTGCTGGCGAAGATCTTTGAGGCGAGATTGGGCATTCCTATGGGAGATGTTCAGCTCATGACACCAGTGAGCGAGAGAGGAAGCGTCTTCGGTAGCAGGAGGAGCAGTAGAGTGACGCGTTGAAGAATATCATAACGTTTGAGCAGGTCATATCGTCCGCTCTTGTAGCGTTCTCGCCTTGTTTAAGGGGGATATCTCTTTGGAAGACTTTTGCGTGTATATTAGACGGAGTCACGGTAGATGTTGATCATTAAAAGCCACGCTTCTTCATTCAGCATGATGCTACAAGGTTGCATGCAGTGAGTCCCATCTCTAATCATTCTATCTGACCCATCACCACAGTCACTCTTATCCATACCCTCATATCACGATCAGCAACCTTAGGTCATCAAACTCACATCAGCAACCATATCTTCAGCAATCGTCGTCTCAGCAACTGCACTGTTGGTACTTAGATCTGTTGGAATCTTTTCGCACATTCCTCCGGCGAGAACCACACACCAGACTTCTCCTCGAGCAACTGACTCACGTTCTCCCACACGCTAGCCTGCACATCCGCCACAGCTTCAATGAGCATCTCGTCTTGGCGTGGTTCCCACTTCGCCGGAGCAGCTTCATCGTCTGCGTTGCGCTTTTTCTGGTCTTTGAGGTGCATGTACTCCTTCGGATTGAGTTTCAACCCCATTGCGGAGGCGATGCGCGGAGCATTGCGGACGAAGCGTCCGTAGACGGCAGCTTCGGTCATCGAAGGATGCTATTGTGGATATTGTCAGCAATTGATGATTGTATTGACGAGCTTGCAAAGAGCTGAGCGAAGAAAGGCGACTTCGATGAGGTGAGGATCGAGACAAGATTCGTACTGACTTTGCCTTGACCGACACGATCCTCGTTCAGCGCGTCCGCAATGTCCGCCCAGCCCATGCGCTCCTCAACGCGCAGCCTCATGATCTCGTGATTTTCCGGGTCGTGTTCGGGCATTCGCTTCCGGTGACCAGCGTTCGGGAGGAAAGGGAGGTGGCCCAACCCAGCTTTCATTTCGTGGGCTTTGGACATGTAAAGAGGCTGGTTTTCGGGGTCCGGAGTTTCTTCGAGCGACTCGTCGATGATCAGGTCGTTGTGGCGAGAGGCGGATGGTCCTGCTGCAGCACTTGGGCGAGAACTCATGGTCGTGGCCTGTGAAACGCCAAACTTCGCACGTTTAGCACGCCTATGAGTTGCAAGAAGAGGATCAGGTTCGAAAATAGCTGAAGCTGGAGTATTGTCTCGAATGATCTCGCGCTGTGTATCAATGTATTCAGCTTCGCCTTCAGAATCCTCCGAGAACGCACGCTTTTTGCCGGCAGCCGAGTCCGGAACCCTGAATAGATCTTGGTCAGGGAACGCTTCAGAAAACAAGAAAATGGCTGCTTACCTCAAGGAACTTGAACCTAGGTCGACATTACGGCGGGGCGCTTTACCATTCCTTCCAAAGAAAATATCTTTAGTCGACAGACCATCTCGCTTGTTCATCTTGGAGGATAGATAACGGCACTGCAGGAGACTGGCTGAGAGTTGGACGTTGATGAAGATTTTGGAAAAAGATGGAGTAATTCTTGAAGAAATGATGGAAAGAAGAGACAGAACGGTGGTAGGCATCAGTGGCGTTTGATCCATCTGGATCCATCACTAACCGCGTGGTGCAACTTCGGCAGACTTTAATCTATCACACCGTACAATCACGCTGGTGACACCTTAGCAATCACGCAATATGATGATGGTGAAGGACTAGGAAGCCTGGAGCCTATTAGCCAGCGCGAGAGAAAACTGCAGGTAGAATAGTAGCAGAATCAGGGAGGATAGAGATATTGATGCAAGTCTCGCTGTGTCGAAACAACTAGTCCGCATCCTACGATGAAGTGCCTGAATTCATCATATATTTCCAGTCATTTGACATTATCTAGCAGGAGAAAATTTCGATACACCACTTTTATGCGTCAAGCGTGTCTTCGAAATGTCACAAAGAGTCTATATATGTATTAGCCATGAAATATCGATCTGTATGAATTCCATGAAAGGTAACTTACTACAATTCGAGTTCTATAGTTCACACTTGTGCAAGAGGAACGAATTCTGCCTCATGGTACAGGTATGTGAAGGTGGCATCCTGCCGAATCATCTTTTCCCTGTCCTCCTTACTCATCAAATCTTCGGCGTTATCGTTGGTCGAGCTCGGTTTCTCTTTCCGGGGTGGCTTTAGCAGTCTCTTCAGAGATTTGATCGTGGAGATGCTCTTTAGTGAAGGGCTATCTCGTGCCTCAGGCTAAGGTTTGACTTCTGATAGCACTTGATTGCTGCTGTGAATTAAAAGGGATTGGTGGAGTTGGTTCTCGACGGTCAAAACAGAAGATAAGATACCGGTTTAATCGACTTGATGGCAGGTTAACCTCCGTTTTTGGCTGAATTTAGGTCGACGCATCTTTAAGTGTACTCCGTACAGAGTGCTCGACATCGTCTTAATGGTAGAGCCGCGATCACAACCTAGAGGTTTTAATCGTATAAAACGAGTCTAGAATTATTCAGTTACTATTTAATCACTAATCTATAGATACTTCTAGTAGGTATGTAGATGTCGTTGAAGGCAATCACTGCGGGTGAGCTTAGTCAGCATCTACCTTACCTAGGTACCTAGGTAAGGTAGCTTCGAAGCCCTCGATGGGTTCTCTCTAATAAACTCACTTTGCGTCTTCGCTTCTCCTCGGATGTTGCGAATGACAGGCTGTCCAGGGATGGAAACTGATCGGAAGGTCGAAGTTGCCAATGCATAGGGAGAGCGGATTGCCTAGGGCGGCAAGCGCTGGAAACAGGGGTTCGGTTAACTACCTTACCGCTGGATCAAAATAAGGTACAGAACTCCGGACTCAATTAGAGGTACGCCGAGCCTAAGGTATTCGGTGATCACCATTCAACAGAAAGTTATGTTGGTGCCTTGGTACGATACTCTACGTCGTTCGCCATATAACGGCCGTCGCAGTGAAGCTGGGAATACGCAATATCGTATTGCGTTGAAGGCTTACGTTGAGTACCTCGACACGACACTCTCTCACAGGTTTGTTTACTCCTTCTTCCAGAATCAGAGTATCTTCTTCATCTTCTTCTCCCTCTCCGTCATGTGAAGCACTGATACGCGCCTACCGAATGCTCGTCATTGCTTAAAACGTACTACGCAAAGCGCCGTCTATACCGCAATGCGATTGATCGACAGATCTTCCCTACCAAGTTATTTCTGCTCAACAAGTCATTATTAGAGCTTGAGACACCATGCGGTAAACAATTCGGTCTGCGGGACTTGGCATCGCGATGGAGCCATCGACTCAAAGCGAAGACTCAGACCGCCCTCAGATGGATATTCAAGCGACTTAGTCCACAACCAAGTCATATCCCAGCTCCCCTTGTGGAGCTAAAAGATACGCTTCCAGCATCTGAACTTGCTCCCAAGCCCGATAATATGCTTCCAGCCTTTCAAGCTGCCTACGTGTATAACTGCACTTATAGCTCTCTCCACAATCTTCCTGTTGAGTTGGTTTTGCAGATTACCGCCTACCTACCGCCAGTTGCTCGTCTTATAATGCAGCGAGTTTGTAGTAAATTCCGAGCCGTTCTCGCTCCGGACGGAATTGCACCGGAACTCAAGAACAACATTACCACAGTCAAGGATGTCCTTCAACTTACCCTTCTTCTTCGGCGGGGTGTACAGTTTGGACTACAAGACGATTATGATCGGAACTACAACTTGGCTACACTTGATCGCGGTTGCTCTGGATGCCGAATAACACATGAGGTTGGAAACTTTTCAGCGAAGCAACTAAGCTTATCACACAAAACTCGGATATGTAAAGGCCTCGAGGCATCTTTTCAACTCTGCGAACATTTTTCATTCTCTGGCCAATGCCTCCTACGAGGACTTCGCGAAATAAAGAATGCCGATCTATTTTGTGAGTATTGTGATCATGACGACGATATCTACGGCAAATGGATTGTAGGCGTGGGAGGCCTCTAGTCGGGTCCACGCATCGGGTTCCATGGATATACAATTACTATCGATCGGATTATCCCAGTAATAAATATCGGCTGGCACGACGAAATTACCCATGACCTTCTCGATGTTGCTCTTTGCAAATTAGATGCGTATATCTGTCCGCACTTACGCTCTAGTAATCTAGAGCTCTTCGGTGGACAAATAACCGCCGACTGTCCCAATTATACTCTATCAGAAATTCGCAGTTCCATGTTATTACAGTAATGACTGCCAGCTACTTCGCCGAGGAAAGTGTATTGCCTGGTTTCAATGTCCTAATCAACATTGCCTTACACTCTACTGCCTCAGACGGATATGGTTTGCCGTATCTCACGGCATTACTTTGGAAGTCAGCCGCGACCTGGGTGCTTCTCCTACTCACCCTAATTGGCTTTCGCAAATCGGCGAGTTAGACGCTGAGAGGAGGCAAGAGGGAATGGACAACTGCAAAGGGGAATGTTGTCTGCTAACGTATGATACATTTATGAATTCCTAATCCTGGTCTAGACAGCACTTGCAGAGGTTTAATATCGCGATTACCGGTAATATGTGTAAGAGCACGCCGCAAAGAGTCCATTATGATGATTGATTGATTGTAGTTTGTTCGTGCCCTAGTACATGTAGAAGGGTATCATCGGTTTTGTACTACTAGTTATGGAGTATAGGCCGCTGGTATTCGCAACTCCCCTTTTGAGTTTCCGCACCCCCGTCCCCCACTGAGTTTTCGCACCCCTCTTGCTAAACTTAGGTGGTACCTCCCAAACCAGTGGCGTATTTCTAGTCATATTCCGCGAATTTCTCAGCACAAATCAACGCTCAAATGGTCTCAAGCATGAGTCACTAAAGGCGCTTTCTGTGGCCAGAAGGGAGGAAGTGAGGTTGAAATAGAGCTGGAGCACCTTCCAAACGAAGAATAGCGCCTCGAAGAACTCTTTACGAGGCTCAAAGAGCGCATTTTTGAGCGAATTGAGCGAAACAATGGGACTCTATAATTGCCCACCAAATGACCTCTCTCACGGCTCGACCACGAGGTTTCATTGGCTAAGATTCGTATACATGGTAGCGAATATAATTATCTCTCTCCTCTCTTTTGAATTATCTCCATTAATTATGTTGATGTTGAGAAATCGCTCTCTGAAATGTGCGTGATGAAGTCGCCTATAGAAGCGCCATGTGGTAGAAGCGCCCAATCACAACTGACTGTGATAGGTATGCTGGAGCCATCGCTGAGCTCGAGAGTTCCACGATGCTGCGTTTGATACTGGTAACTAAGCTTCAACAAGTACTAGAATCGCCTTTCAAATTCGCCCTTCGTGTCGTCCGCAATTTGAATCCCACGCATCTCAAAGGCACATTTAGAACGCTGGCAAGTGATGTTAAATATCCGCAGCAGCTCTCGGGTTTAAGAGCCTAGTTTGCATGCATGTCGTTATGCGATCGTCACAACGTCACTGAGAATCTTCTACTCCGTTAAAGATACCAAGAATCTATACTCTGAGGTGAAAGGAAACATGTGGATGCAAGGACTTTCCAAAAGTGCAAATGTGGACTTCTCTAGGTATCTGTCCGACCATCCTACCAATGAGGCTGCGACGAAGGTGCCTGAACCGTCCACCAAACATAATGACACATCTTTCCTTGCAATTGAAGGCTTGCATGCTTTCGTGACAGGAGCTGCAGGTGGTATCGGTCAGGCCATTGTGCAAGAGCTATTGGGTAAATTTGAAACCGTAAACAAATGGATAGTCAGAAGGTAATAATTGTACAGCGAACGGGTGCAAAGTCACAGCGCACGACCTTCTGGAGGTTGATGACTTTCAGAACAATCCCAGCGTCTTCATTGTCCAGGGTGACATATCCGATGAATCCTCGGTGTCCTCCTGTATGAATACTGCGGTGGAGAAATTTGGTCCGATTAATATTCTCGCTGCGAATGCTGGTATCACGGAATCTTTGTCCTACCCTATTTGGAAAATGCCGCTGGACTTCTGGGAACGCACCAACCGCATCAATGTACGAGGAACTTTCCTGACAATTAAACACTTCTTGCTACAGGCTGAGAAGTGGCAGGAAAGCGAAGGCAAGGAGTTGGAGAATCTCAGCATCGTCATAACTGGTAGTGTTTGCGGGAAGGTTGGCTTGGTCCGGCACGCAGAGTACGCGAGCGGGAAGGCCGGTCTTCAAGTAGGGCTTGTCAAAAGCGTGAAGAATGAGATTGTGAGGTTGAATTCCAGGGCGAGGATCAATGCTGTCGCTCCTGGATGGGTGGACACGCCTCTGGTTGGAGACCAATTGGATAATCCTGCCGAGCTGTACCATCACACGCAGTCGACGTGAGCTGCCATAACTCCTTCGAGATGTTCGACTTGAATTTAGTATCGCTCACCTTCGTACAGAGTAGCGATGAGGAAAATGGCGCAGCCAGAAGACGTTGCAAGATCAGTAGTCTTCCTGGCAAGTTATAGAGCCGCTGGACACATCACCGGCGAGTGCGTTAGTGTAGATGGTGGGATGGAGGGCCGCATTGTGTGGAGAGAAAGTGAAGTCCTCTAGAAGAATGACAACGAATGGAACAATTTAGCCAAGTTATGGCCGCGGGAATTCGCAAACACCCCTTCTAAGTTTCCGCCCGCCGGCCCCTTCCCCCTTGCTAAATTTAGGTGGTACTCCCTAAATTAGTGCGTGTTCTCGGTCACGCTTAGCGTATTCCTGAGCACACATATTCTGAAAATGTGAAGCAAGAGGTAACTTAACTCACGACTCTGGGCCGAAAGGCTAAACCACCGTAATGGCGCACAATCTGCAAAAGCGACTGTCTCATCTGGCGCCCGGTGAGGTCCTCCACGCGGCCGCCCGCCGCACGGCGCTCACTGCCTTCTTCCGCGACCAGCTTTTTTTGCATCTCGGAACGAACCCTCTCCGTGCGGCTGAAGGGCTCCGACACCGACCGAACCAAACCGTTGCCGGGATCCTTCGTGCCCTTTGCTTACGCGCTCTCGTGAATGCGGCCTCGATGCGAGCGCGGGCTGTGCAACGTCGCAGGCCTTGCAGCTGGCTCGTAGCGCAGGCGCCTGCAGCAAACACGAGCACACGTGTGCCGAGCTTCCGCTTTTTTCTTTTTTTGTTTTGGCGCGGAGCTGCGCGAAACACGAGGCCGCCGATTTGGAAACATTTGCTCGGAAACACGATGCCACGAGGTTGTAGGGCTGAACAGCGAGTTCCACCACCAACAACGAAAGAAATCATGGGAAAGTCAAGTTGGAATGATGTCCAGTTCGATAACTATTTGTGGGTAGTCCTTCCCTAGATATACTACTCTACACAGTCTGTTTTGAACAGTATTCAAAAATTTAAACGCCGCCCAATGCCGTCGCTAAAAATACAATGCCAAATCTCCAGAGCAAGCCCATTTTCCGAGAATTAAAAATTGTCGGGTCCCAAAAGTGGTATCATAATCGCATTTCCTAGTCTATGATTCTCAGCACCAAGGTTTTTAGTTGATGTCGATGAGAGCAGGGCCGAACAAGGTGGCGTTCGCAACTGCAGCGGCAGTGGTGAAGTTGTGGCCGACGACGACAGCCGCAATTGTCAGGCTGTTCAGAGTATCGGCGGTGGCCGGGAAATCAGCATCGAAGGTGACGACAGTGCCTTGGAGGTTGATGTTGGAGACCTTGGCCTCAATCGGGACATCCTGTTGGTTGATGTATTGCAGAGAGAGCAGGCTCTCGTAGTCGTAGGACTGGTAGTTGCTCTTGTTCGGGCCGGCACTTGTCGACAGGCCACTCAGAGTCTCAATATCGACGGAGAAGCTGAGGGTCTGGTCCTGCTCAGGGATAATTTTCTTGGTGGTGACCTCGAGAGTGCCGAAGATCGGGAGGTTGATATCAGTTTGGTTTGGGCAGGAGCCGGGAACGATGAAGTTCTGGTTCAGCGCAGAGAAGGCAAACTGAATGGTGCTGCGGGTGAGGAAAGGCAGAGCAGCAGGGATCAAGTTGTCCTTCTCAAGGAGGCGGTAGAAGCCATCCTGCTCACCCTCCTGGCCGATGACAGAGGCAACACCTGGGATCAGAGCCTTGTCACCATTGCCCGCAGCAAAGTTAGCCTGGACGTCTTGAAGGGTACCGAGAGTGACATCAGTGAAGAGAGCGGCGGTCTTGATGGCTTCTTCGAAGTTCGTCGCACCGAATTGGTACTTGCAAGGAAGGATTGGTCCTAGGCCCTGGCTGGCGAGAAGCTTGGTGGCAAGGGTCGCGTGAAGTTCCTCCTGGGCCTTGTGCGCCTTAAGTGCGTTTAGGATAAAGGTCTTTTCCTTTTGATCTGGAATCTCGTAGCCGTAGACATTGTTGGTGATGTTAGTGATCAGGCTATCGAAGAAGAAGACCTCGAAGTTCTCGTTGTTGTTGATGAACTTGATGCTGGTGAGGCCTAGTTCGCTGATGGAGCCGGCCGGGGGAGCACCACCGTTGGGAAGAGTACCGTGGGCGGTTTGCTCGACTGTGGTAAGCTCTGCGGAGTTGAAGGTTGGGAAACCATCGGGCAGGGAGTTGACAGCTGGAGCGGATCTGGCTCTATAGATTTTGGCAGGAGCGGCAAGAGCAGCGCCGAAGAGAACGACGGAAGCGAGAATGGCGTGCATTGTTGTGGTTTGTGATTGATTGTTTTGACGAACTAAACGATTGTTTGCCGGTGGGTGATAGTGAGTAAGAAATACGAAATGTAGATTAGGAATTAGTAGTTGAAATGTCGGATTGCTGTGTGATGATGAAACAATCGATCAATGGCGATGGGCCAGATTTATATAATGCAAGTGCTGCACTTTCCAGAGTGCATCTCGAAGGTGAGATGTAATTTTGGATCGGCGGAATGCGGATCCTGAGCAAGGGCGCAAGCCCAGAAGCAGGGGGCAACGCGACTGGCACAGCCTGCTGCCAACCCCCATGTCATCAGCAAAAAACCGATCCTGCCATCCGTAAGCCTCGGAGCTCCCTTCATGAAACATTTCTTTCAATTTTGTGCCTCTCATATAACAAAAACATTGTCTCGGGTTTAATCGCGGGCTGTGGTAATAATAAATGGTTGCTGAATTGCTTGTCATTCCTACTCTTGCTCATCCTTTCGCAACTTCCATGGGAATTCGTAGCGACGGCTGGACGCACAAACCGGCCAACCCACGTGTTTTGGGCGACATACGAACTGTAGGATGCCGCTGGGCAAACTGCAATTTCGTCAGTAAAAAATAGAGTAATACCGGATGCGGATCAGTCCCGGCCAATCCCCAGAGGCGGGATACGTGATGGCAAGTGTAGCGAGCTGGGGCTGAGCAACACAGATTTGGAGTCAGACGGCTGAGCGGCCAACGTCCTGCACGGAAAGAAGCTTATCCACGTTCCGCATGTCCTCTGCCGAATCAGAGCCAGAGATTGCTTTAGCACGAGCTACGCCTCGGGTGCTTTGCAATCTGCGGGGTGAAGGTAACCAGCTTAGCAAGACTGCTCATCTTGCAGAAGTCGAGACTGTTGCCCGCCACATGGCATGTGTTTGCTTACTACATGTACCGCGAGCGGTGGCGCCGCAAGTGCTGAGGTACGGTAGGACTGTAATACTTCTGAACGTAGAAGTAAAAGTCAGCTCATTTCAATGACAACAACCATCTTCCAACCGAACCTTCTGCTTCACGGGCAAAGAGTTACTCCGATCTGACATGTCTGAGATTATAAAAAAAATATCGTACCTAAGGATTCTGTGACAACCAACAAGGCTAATGATCGCACCGTCTCTTTGCTGACGGTCTAACACCAATTCCCGATTCAGGAACTAAGAAGGCGGGCAGATGTGGAGATGCAGACCAAATTTCGAGCGTGCAATTTTGGGAGTGGCGCTCTCACTGGCAAGCGGTAGCCACGAGCTTAGGAGGATGCACAGAGTGGGCGTTGTTGGTGGAGGCTGCGCCCGGAATGCAAGTTACCGATCACGTGCAGCTATTTTTAGCTGGGCTTACAACCCGTGTTTGTGTCTTTACCATTGAGTGTCTTTTTGTATGATCCGTCATCAACCATAGAAACTGATTCTCTTAGGACACAGTCGGGACGTGCATTACCGATCCCCGACATTCCTGTGGCATGGACTGGTCTGTAGTTTTGGCGAAATCATCCCGAGTTAGTTCCTCGCTTTCCAGCCAAGTAAACGGTCAGAATTACGCTTATTCTCGAAATCTCCTTCACGACAGCCTCCTATCAGCTTATAGAAATTTGGTACAATTATTTAAGGAAATTTGGGTGCGCATAAAACCTAACTATCCTTAGGACCTTACCAATGTCATGTCGAAGGTGGTTCGAAGTACGGTAATCAACGAAGGATTGTAATACGAGTGTCATTCAACGGTGGATCAACAAACCTTCTACGTGCGAATTCCGTGTAAGACAAGGCCTAACCATTTCCTCAACCATAATCAGAATTTGATTGGACCGAACCCGGTTTGCGCCATATTATTCCATAGGTCTGTCGTATCAAAAGTCCATACCGTTGTACCCTCTACCGGCTAGGATCTGTTCCGCGCTTTGTTGCTCACCAAGCGCACCATCTAAACGACTGGCCTGAATACCTTTTCTACCCTTCATGTTCTGCATCTTGGCGTCCAACTTTTCGAATGGATCACCGACTTCCTCCTTCTTGATCTTCCACTTCTCCGTTCCCAAAACACCGTCAAGCTCATCCACCGAAGGTAACTTCACGTAAACCCATCCATCATATCTCTCTTCGGCTGGGAACGTCGCGATGTTCACCTGATCATCATTCCCACACAGTCCGGCATTCTCACCCTTGAGCTCGTAGTTGCGCTTATGGTACGGACAACTCACCCAAAGCTTATTCTCCTTGGCATCCTCGCCGATTAGGCCATCGGATAACACGAATGCTCTCTTGTGTGGACACATCTGCTGTGTGCAGTAATACTTTCCGCGAACTTTGAAAACAGCTAACTGCGTGTCACCACGTTTCACCGCCTGACTGTCGCCGGTTGCGAGATCTTTGAACATTTCCGCCTTGACAATCGGCTGCCACGCGAGCGATGTCCACTTGGTTCCGCGAAAATCCTCCTTGACACTTTCCTTAGGCCAGTAGCTTGGTCGCTGCTGCCCACGATCTTGTACGGGTTCAATGGTATCCACGATGTTCTCAGACGTGTTGGCAAACTGCATGAACTGCTTCCTGCGTTCGGGATTCTTGACCACTTCAGTCCACTCACAAAAATAAGATTCGACGAGCTCTTCCATCTGCTTCTCTAAGTCTGCGCAGATGCCCAGCTTATCTTCTAAGATCACTTCACGTAGGTACTTGATGCCGCCAGGTAGATTCTCAATCCACCTAGCTGTACGCTGCAGCTTGTCGGCAGTGCGAATGTAGAAACTGAGATAGCGATCCAAAATCGGAATTACATCGTCGGGAGGCACGTCCTTGGCCAAGAGTTCCGAGTGCCTCGGCTTTGCGCCGCCATTTCCACCGACGAAGATGTTGAACCCTTTCTCCGTTGCGATGAGCCCGAAATCCTTATTTTGTGCCTCGGCGCACTCGCGCACACATCCAGACACTCCACCCTTAATCTTGTGTGGGGCGCGGATGCTCTTGTAACGTTCCTCGAGGCGCACTGCCATGCCCACGGAGTCCCCAATGCCAAACCTACACCACGTCGTGCCTACACAGCTCTTCACCGTACGAAGCGATTTGGCATACGCATGTCCGGATTCCATTCCGCCTTCTATCAATTCTGTCCAGATATTGACGAGATCCTGCTTCTTGGCTCCAAACATGTCGATGCGTTGGCCACCCGTGATCTTGGTGTATAAACCATACTTTTTGGCTACTGTACCAATAACGATGAGCTTGTCTGGCGTGATCTCACCTCCTGGCACACGTGGGATAACAGAGAAAGTGCCATTGCGCTGGATATTGGCGAGGAATTTATCGTTGGTATCCTGTAAGCCCCTTCGATCCTTATCAATGATGTGCTTGTTGAAAAGTGACGCCAGGATAGATCCAACGGCGGGTTTGCATACTTCACAGCCTAGCGAGTTTGGGTCCTTGCCAGCGGCCCTCATGATCTCCTCGAATGATTGCAGTTTTCTGACGTAGATGATGTTGAAGAGATCGGCTCGCGAATATTCGAAATGCGGACATAGATGATTTTTGACCTCTTGTCCCATGCTCGCCATCGTCTTGTTGAAAATAGTTTGGACGAGAGGCATGCAACCAGCACAGCCTGTACCTGCCTTTGTACAAGCTTTTACATCTCCGATGCTCTTGCATGTCCCAACTTTAACAACCTTTGTGATATCTCCCTTCGAAACGTTGTGGCAGCTACAGATTTGGGTGTCATCACTAAGGTCGTCGGTATCATCCTCGCCACTCTTTTGTGCTCCAATGATGAACTCACTAGGAGATACTTCAAGCGCTTTCTGTTGTTTGACTATTGGCACCAGCTTGATGTAGTCCTTGGTATCGCCAATCATCATACCTCCGAGCAGGTACTTTCCGTCAAGAGTGAACAGGTACTTTTTATACACTTGTGTGAATGGGTCTTTGTACGTCAAAGCCTTGACTGGAGGAGGTGGAGGTCCGGAGGTGAGGTTTTGGACGCTGTCTCGCCGTTTCTGGTCTTCTTTGGTGCGAATATTTCGAACTGGGAGCTCCTTTGGGCCATCGCGGTCGGCAAAAAAGTCGCCAAAGGATGCGACTTCAACACCGAGCAACTTTAGCTTTGTGCTCAAATCTGGTCGCTTGAATACTCGAGGGCTGTGTGACTTAGCTTGAGTTAAGTTGAATGCAAGGACCTCTGCCATTTCGACACCGGGTGCAATCAGGCCAAATGTTTGACTCTCCCAGCTAGCGCACTCTCCAATCGCATAAATATCTGGGATTGATGTTGTGAGGTCCGGTTTGATGACGATTCCTCCTCCACGTTCGGCACACTTAATCCCAGATTTCCTGGCAAGGTCGTCGCGTGCTCTGACGCCAATAGCGAAGCAGACACAACTACATTCCATTGACTCTCCATCTTCAAATGTAACACCGATGACATTGTTCTCGACATCAGTGTTTATTCGCCCAACTCTCTTGCTGAGAAGAACATCGAGACCTAGCTTGCGAACCTGCCCCACAACCATGTCGCCTGCATCTTCATCAAGTTGACGGCTTAGAACCCAGCGATTGCGTTCAATCAACTTGATTTTCTTGAATTTATTGAGATCCATCATTGCTTTTGCTGCCTCCAAACCAAGTAATCCTCCACCTACTACAGCGCCATTCGTACCTGTTTTGACGGATGCGAAATCAATAAGACTTTGCAAATCGGCGATGGTCCGATACACGAAAACGCCTTTGCCATCGTGACCTGGAGTGTGACGTGGAAGTACTGCATTGGATCCGGTAGCCAAGACCAAGATATCGTAGAAAATACTCTTGCCTTCAGCAGTCTTGACAACTTTGGCTTGTGAGTCGATATCCGTAATCAAGGTATTGAGGTGATATGACAAGCTTCCTTCTGGCATGCTCTCATACCATTCCTTTGGATTTAGATAAAGATTCTCGACCATGCGATGTTGGAAAAATGATGTTAAGCCGACGCGATTGTAAGCAAGATGTGGTTCTTCGCCAATGATGGTGATATTGTATTCGCGACGTTTAGCATCGTACTTGAGTAGCTTTTCGATAAATGCGATTCCAACCATACCTAAGCCAACCACAACAAGTCTTTTTCTATTGCATCCATTTGGAATCTCCTCATTGAGCCTCACATCCTCCGCTTGCTGCGGATGCCCTTTTGCTTCGTCGTTGTTCTGTGTCTCGTTGTCCAAGTTCCGCTCCATGTCGAAAATGACGTCTATAGGCAGATTCCAAGATTCGCAATGAAGTTAACGACTTATTAGAGACTTGAGAAAGGGAGTGCTCAAGAGCTTAATGAAGATCCATGGAGCCAGAAAGACGCCAATGAAGATGGCTCTATTTACAATGGGGGTGTCTATTCAACCATAATTGAAGGAAGAAACCCACGAAGACGACTAAGCAGTAAGGAAAGACATCCTTCATGTTCCATCATCCCGCGTTGGAGCCTTCCAATAGCGGAAGAACACTGCATCGTCCATGTATCTCCGGACAAAGATAGAGAGAAGAGCCTGGCCCACTGGATCTGGTATATGTCTTTGTCGTTGAATGATTTGATTGGCCAATCTTCAGCATTACCAGTATTCTCCGAGGAGAAAAGCTGATCCTGATAAGGGCACGAAATATTTGTGGAGGTGTGCTAGGCACGGCTAGGGGCTTTGATAATGCAAGATGGGACCTGCGTAAGATGATTTGATTATTGTAAAGACCATGTTCTTACGTGGTTGCCTGTAATTCAAGGCAAATTTGGCATGGGTGGCGAGGCAACAAATTTCAGGACGGAAATATGAAGAAATCCAAGGTTGGACCTCTATTCAACGTATTGGCTGCTACTGACCGAGAGATTTCAGATCTATAAAGCAGGCTATGGAGCTTCGAGTTGACGCGCAGTGACATACTCTATCATCTACATTTGTCGCACAGCCCTCTGTCTTCATCAACCAGCCAGCCCCTTCAGCTTCGCCGATTGAACGTTTCCCAGAATCAGTTCAGTCTTCTCTTTAGCGGTTCGTATCATCTGTCATTGTTTCATATCGAGCAATACCTTCGGGGATATGTAGTCTTGGTTTCTCTTTCATTACTTCCTTGCGCATTCTCGTAATAGCGTCATGGCAAGTCGTCGTTCATTCAACTCAAGGTTGGCTCAATTGGTGCTTCGCTCTCGTGCACTGCCCAAAATCAGTTAGTTATCAGAGAATTTCTTTACTATTTGGTCGCTTAGAAACCCATCGTGGAGAGAAAAGGGGCTGGGATTCAGCGCTTCGAGGCTGAGCAATAGAGAAGCAGCGGGCACATGATGCCTCGACGAGTCGACAGCACGCTTTGTACCGGCTAGGTACAGCCCTCGACGCCATCGTACGATACTAGTTCCTTTCACCGGTAATGAAGTACAAACGACACTTAATGCCTTCGGTTCGTATGTAAAGGTTGAACTGTTCATACTTCTCTCTTTCTTCTGTATACACTCAAAAGATTGTCGTTTTCACATCTCTCGACTCCTCATTTAGGAGAAGTCCCGGTACCGCAGCTATCTTCGCTTGCAGATCCAGCGTTTTCAGCTTTGATATTTCCGCAGCTTCATAAACTCGACAATCTGCGCCAAACATACAGAGTGCAATGACGGTACGGGGAGTCCATCAGCTATGGTTGCGAGCAACTTCAAATCTCGTTCCATCACCTTTGGTACCAATTTCAACCGTAGCATACGGCAATTTCGACAGAAACCGAACTTCGAACCTGTCCATTGAATATCCACCTCGAATGGTTCTTACCCCATGGCCCGTCCTCATCGCCAGTGTTGGCCTATCTCTTCTCATCTGTCTCATCGGCTATCTTGGAGCTCGCTCCAGCCAGAAGAAGCACGATCAAGGGACACGTACTCAACCACATCGAATTATGAAAGCGATTACAATGATAGGGTTGTTGATATCGACCATTCGAGCCATCGCGTTTGTGGTTCTTGCCATTAGAATCAACCACATCACTAGTCTACCTTCACCTTCTAGCATGCTACTATTCGTTTCGTCACTGCTACCATATACGGTCAACCAAGGGCTACCTGACTGGATGCGCATCACGGCTAAGATTGAATTTGTTGTCGCCTTCAGTATCTCGGCTTGGATTAATTACAATCCTGCGATTGCAGATCACGGCTACGGACAGTTAACTGTTTCGGGAGGAAACTGTCCAACAGTGTCACAAACACCCTGCTCACAATTGAACCTCATTGGCCAGTATACGGGTTGCTTGCCCAACTCGACAAACCTGCATCAAAATTTGACGGTGCAAGTCGAGTTTCTCAATGTCACCGAACAACTATTCTCAGCTCTAGCACTCATATATGGTGTTGTCTTTGTTGGAGGACTTGTCATCGTCCTATTAGGTTCTGCCGCCGTTCAGGGAGTAACGCTCTTTTCGCCTCGCTACAAAGCTATAGTCAACGAAGAAAAGAGGATCTCAAAACAGAAACAGAATCCTTGGGCTTCTCAAGCTGGTATGACATGGGTTGCAACCATCATCGCCGTCATAATCATCATTATCATAGTTCCCGAACATGTCGTTGCCGAATCGAATCCCAGCACTTACTCCGTGCTTGACGCCTTTGGACCTGAGGTTTCGATTGTCAATCCGAGGTACACAGGAAACGCCACGAGTTGGAAGGATTGCTTTGACCTCCATCCGCCAGCAGACAAATTGGGATTTGCCACGTTTTGGTGGCAGCAAGAAGAGTCCCGAGCGCTTCACATTTTAGCTGGGATGTAGCGTTGCTCGTATTGCATTTGTTTTATGCCTGATTCCTAGAAGAATAATAAATCATCGTCCTTCCAACCCAGGTTGTTCAGAATAGTATGACAGCTTTTTTCTAACGCTTCAGGCCCGCATATGAGAACCATTCCATCTTCACATGGACAAACATGCTCACTCAGTAGCGCCTGGCCAATCCTTCCCCTCAAACCGGTCCAATCATCTGGCCCTTTAGTGAGGGTGTAGAGCAATTTACACCGATCTTGGTTGTCCATGGCAAATCGATCCAGGTCTTCCCGGCAGAGGATGTCTTCTACAAGCCGATTGCCGTTCAGTATCAAGCAGTGCGTGCCATCATTTTTGTCCTGCATAACGGCGCGGAAGACTTGGTAGATGGGCGTTACTCCACTACCTCCACAGATCATGAAGAACCTCTTGACTTTCCTTTCCGTCCCATTGATGTTGCACCTTCCATGTCCAAGATACTCGAACCTCCCAATCGGACCCTTGAAATCAATGCTCTGTCCAATCGGTAGCGCATCAAGTGCTTTTGTCATCTTCCCACCCTCCCTGTCATTCACATTAAAGTACAATTTTATGAGGATATCAAGATATCCCTTGGCGGTGTTCTCTGAAATGGGAGTATAGCTCCTGATGATAGTCTCTCGAGTCACTGGATCCTGCAATCGCATCATCAAGTGCTGGCCGGTCGGCAAACCCAAAATCTGGTCGTCGTGGTCGAGCTTGAATGTGAAGATGCGTGAGTCCCAAGACACAGGAGTCTTGCTATGCAGTATTGCCTTGTTCCAGACCTTCGCTTCGATGAAGATGGGGCGCGGCTCTGACGACGCGGGTGGGTAAGTCACATCTTCCGACAACGCTTTGCGACTTGCTTCGTCAAGTGTGCCGATGTGGTAATCAGGCATCATTGCTTTTGCAGTCTCGCTGTGTATCGCCATGAATTCGTCCGTGGCATCTATTCCTGCGGCTGAAATAATGCTTTGGGCACCCCCGGGATGTCCTTTGAGAAATTCAGTTCCATCGTAGACTTCATCGTTCACTACAAACCATGGCTGTTCCTCGCTGTCGTGCTTACGGAGCTCATCGATTGTGATTTTGCTGTTTACACCGTCCTTTGTCATCTTGATGTCTTTTACGTGGCTTACTTCTGGAGCGGTTGCTGCTTCACCCTCGATTTTCTCGCCCCAATAGCCATTTGAAAGATTACCTCCGGCTTTCTTTACCCGTTCCATCCAGCCTCCAGGAATAAGGGCGGGTTGCGTCGGGTGCTCGAATTGCAGGTGATCGCTCTCGTGACTGATAGTAACTCGGTACCAAGGGTTGTTCATCATACCTAGGACAGACCAGTACATATCTCTTGGTTGCATGTTCATGCTATCGTCCATCGCTCTTACAAACACGTCTTTTGCACCTTGAAGATCTGCAATAGGTACATCCAAATCCCAGAAACACCAGCAGAAGCACGTTTCTCGCCACGACATATCAAGTGCACCACCAAACAGCTCTTGGCCCATAGCTTCTCGGTATTTGTCTTCGGCGTAATCAATCCGCGCCAACCGCCAGGAGTTGCCTTTGTCCAAAGATATCTCGACTCTACTCACTCGTCGACCTCCTCCAGAGTAGGCATATCCTCGTAACCGGTAGCTGTTTGGATCACCCACGAGACTTAACCGCTCGTCGTGTGCTGGATATGCAATCGCCGAGTTCGTATTCAAGTCATAGATCGCGTATCGTTCATCCATCCACCACTTTGGATCTTTCGCTGATTCCTCCGGCGAGACCATGGTACTGTGTATGTCAGCTCGAGATTATCAATTTCTAGAATGCACGTACGGTAGAACTCGGTTGTCGTATATGTGATACCAATTTTCACTTGGCTTGTCGGTGACGATTAGCTTCTTCAACCATTTCACACTTCTTCCTCCAATCTGACCGGGAATGACAGCTCGTAATGGCTTGCCATGATCGGGCCTTAGCATCTCTCCATTCATCTTCCAAGCTAACATCATACCTCGGTTCGGGTCTAGAACCCAGTTTAGCTTCACAGATGTAGCGTAGTAACCATTCGGCAGCTCGTCAGCACCCTCCATACAAACGTACTTCGCATTACGGTTTGGGTTTGCCATCTTTATTACATCAGCCATGATTACCCCAGTGAAGAGTGCCGTTGATAGTCCAGCAGGTCCCCAAGAGAAACCTTTGCTTTTGCGAACTATGTTTTGCTCTTTTCTGCGATTTCCCGCACAGACAAGTGTGACCGGATAGGTCTTGACTTCATAATCGTTGATGAGGTCCCGCAATCGCAATGCGAGAGGATTTTCGACTAGTCCTTCTACCGTGAATTCCCAATCAAAGCATTGTTCATCTTCGACCTGTGGTACAGCGCCATGATTGCGGACATAAAACAGCTCAGGACTTGTAAGGAAGCCTTCATTGAAAAGGTCTGAAAGCGGTGCTTCAACGTTAAACGGGTGAACTCCCGTCAATCGTATCAACCTAGGATCTCTAGGTACATGGGAGTCGGGCGTCTTTTTGTCGACGTCAAGAACTTCTACGGGAAGCTTGGTAGGCGGTGGTAATGGAAACTCTAGAGAATCTGAAGTTTCAGAAGGAGGGCCATACTTCTCTGCGTAGGTGCTTTCCGGCGGACTGGGTGGAAATTCGGTTCCCAAACGCAGATGATGTACATTCTCTTCTAGACTCAATGTATTCATCGTTCGCGACTATAGCATGCGACAAACTAGGCAAAAAGAAGTCGACAAGTTTGCCCGAAGAAGGACCAACTAATTCTAAGTGAATCAAAGAGGAAGGAAGGATATTTCACCACGGTCTCCCATGGAACAGGACTGGTTTGTATACATGAAACGATATGCATGAAATAAGCGAATTAGAAGTGTTTTCATCATAGTTTCTGGGAACCATGACAGAGAAGTAAGATGTAATAGAAATTAGATCCGTCGAAACCAAAAAGGTCATCTCACCGCGGAGGTACCGAAACTGCTACTCTAAGAGAGACACTTTGTCATCCATGTCAAAGACCTGGGCCGAGATCGAATGTAAGAAAGAAGCGCGGAGATGCTGTAACTTTCTGCACACCTTATCGGGGGCCGAAGTTCAATGCTGTTGAACACTCCTATCCTCATCTGGATAAGCGCTATCACTCTGTGGCCTGACGAATGAATTGCGGAGTGGGAATTAGTACGACTACAAGACCTTACGTTAAAGATCCAGAAGGTGGGCTGGGCGATGCTTCGTGTACCTTTTCGCGAAAGTTAGTTAATTTTGTCGCAAATTTTTCATCACTTCGAGCAACTTCCCCATTCACCTTTTCCTCCGAGATACTTGGTATGGAGGTATTCACACAGACTTGCTCTTTCGCATGCCTCCGGAGTATTTCATGACCGACGATGCTGCTTTTTATTTTCTGGAGATCATCAAAGATACCGAAAAGTCTCCATAAGTAGAGTAGGTACCAGATCCTGGGAGGATTTCAACCATGCTCTAACTTGGTTGTTCCTAAGAACGACTTCTAGAATCTCACATTCTGATCACGCGAAGCGCGCATAAAATAGTTAGAGATATCAGGAATAGCGATAAACGACCTTTGAAGGGGCAGCGATTTCTTTCACTTCCAAGTTGTTGATGGAAGAGAGTTTATAAGGTTCGCAGTCACGGGCGGGGCGTGACTCGACGTCTCCTCGGACTGAGATGCCCACAACTTCAACAACACGGTGCATCACACAAATTACCTCAGCAATGGACATTCGAGCATGTCTTGGTAGTTGCTAACTATTATCTGCCGGTTTAGAGCCTAGCATGAACAATTGCGAGTCCGTCGACGTCCCATCCACGTTCGCTGTAAGAGTAATGCCAATCCTTCAGAGAAGACGTGCAACGCTCATGTACTGAATGAAAAGAAAGCAGGTAGCGGGCCCATACACTGGATAATTGTCAAAACTCTTTGGTCCTAGGGTATGTTCGTTCCATCGTTAGTTTCCATTACGATATCACTCCGCGAGCGGTGACGTCGTAACAAGAAGGCATCTAATAACGCTAGAGAGCAAATCCACTCCAAAATACTCTCCGGTGAAAGCCCATCATTCTCAGATTCAGATATCTTGAACGTAACAGAGGTCGTAAACTCTCATAACTTACATTACAAGCGACAGTATCGACGTACAATGCAAATTAAAGGATCTACGGGTCCCAAACAGCCTCCATGATAGACATGCGAGAGCCATGTGGCTGGACGTGGCCGAGGTACTTGTAACGCGGGTCAGCTTGCGCAAGTAGATCGATCCAGTCCTCGTCTGAGCGCTCCTTGGCGTTGAGAAGCGCGAGCATGGTGAGGTCCATTGATCTGGATGCTGTTAGAAAGACGGCATCCTGACAATATCATGGTAGACCCAACATACCTTGTAATCTTCTCGTCCCATATATCTGGATAATCCTCGGATCCTGGTTTGGGTAGGCAATTATCGTTGATGACGATCTTGGCACCTTTCTTCAGAGCCGGTACCAGCTGCTTCATCATCTTAACACCGTACTTATCGGACTGGTTGTGACATATCCAACGGAAGAAGTAGACATCAGCATGTTTGACGGGCTGAGGGGTATAGAAGTCGTGCGCTTGGAATGTTATGCGTGAGAGTAGCTCCGGTGGGCACTTTGAAGGTGCTTGATCAATCATTTTGGGAAGGTCCTGTACTACGAACTTCAGGTTTGAGAAGCGCTGAGCCAACGAGACACAGACAAAGCCGATGGAACCTCCGACCTGGCGATTGGGTTAGCCTCGGGATTGAATGTGTGATGGGAGAATTAATCGCAATCTATAAATGGAAAGTTGTCTGATGAGATGGATGGCCGTTCTGAGATTGCATAACGCTCTAGAAAGGTAAGGTATATGCTTACATCAACGATAGTGGCTCCTTTCTCATCAAGCTCTTTCCAAGGGTAGTTGTTAATGGTGTATTCAACCTCGTAACCTTCTCCAGCAGTCAACGAAGCCATAGCATTGCCAAACTGTTTCGCACGCGCTGGGTCTTTGGCGATGTGGGCGAACATTGGTTGATCTGGGCAATGATACAGTGAGTATCCGGTCTCGTTCGGTTCTTGACTGGCGGGATATTGCTTCATGGCCTCGACGGTCTTGGCCGCAGCACCGAAGAACTCAGTGCTGCATAGGCCACTCCAATCGACCATCTGTTGGTCTTTCAGGAAGACGGCGGATGCTGCGGTGTGAGCGACGAAACCGTCACGCGGTTCATGGAAGATCCTGTTGGTGATTGCATGACGGATGACACGACGGATGTTGGTCTCATCCTGGCCAGTCGCTTTGGCAATGGCCGCGTAAGACGCTTCGCCATCCAGCGGAACGTGCTTTGCGACATCGAAAGTGTTCACGGCTTGAAGAGAGAGATTGTCGAGGTACTATTTGAAATGGTAAGCGCCTATCAGGCCAATTGTTCGTTGCAGAGCAGTCCAGTTTGTTAAAGAAGTAACAGGGCCTTGATGATCAGAATGACGGTCGTCGTTGCACCTCTATCAACGCAACTCGCCTCTTTTGCCAAGAAAGAGAAAGGTGGAGTGGCACAACATCAGTTGCGGAAAGAATTTTGAAACTTTTGAATTAAGCTAAGAGAAAGCGACGGGAACTTGCACTTACGCTCCAGGACATCCAGCGAACATGCTCTCGTGGGCCGACCATCAGATCGTGAAGTTCTTGGGTTGCGAGGATAACTTTTCTCCGAGCATTTTGGATTTCTTCGTTGCTGCTGGGAACAGGGAATTGCAGGGGTGAGTCGGCGGCGAAGGACAATTCCGGAAGATTGTTTGCAGCGAAGAACTGGTCAATCTTCTTGGTGTTCGCGGAGATAATGTCGGTGAGCTCCAGAAGCCTGGTGGGGTAAGTTCCATTTGGTACGGCCATTGTCGGACGGATAGACGATTCGGAGTGAAGAATTTTAGGATCAGATCAATTGAACGAGCGGTCGACACGACAGGGGGGTGAACGGCGAGGATTGACAGGCTAGTTGATGTCGAATGAGTAAGTAAGCTCTTCGGACAACTGTTTCGAGGAAATGATGGGCCTGTCCCGAGACTCTGGGACGGGACGGTGGTGCAAGATGGTGATATTTGTACTTCTGGCAGGCGGTTTGATAAACGACATTAATGAACGTACCAGTCGTGCGCACGGAGAGTGCATTCGGGGGGCCCATGCATGCTGCAAACTCGGAGGGATTGCGTTAGTTTCCGCTTTAGTCTCGTCGCATTTCGACTAAGAAATGTAGGCCATGTGGGATTGGAAGAGAGCTGGGAATTCCGAGCGAAAGTCGGAATCAGGACCACGATCAGCAATCAGGATCAGGATCCGGCATGGCGACGGCGGTGTAGAAGACTCAACACGAGGGTAGGAGTGGCATTGACGGTGGTATGGCGGGCCGGCAGTCGCGAGTGGGTGATATGGCCCAAGGTACGGAACACTGCGCGGCATGGCAAGGTACACGCCGAATCAGCTGTCGTCTTGCCCTGGTTCTTGCGCGGCGCCGGCCAATGCGAACCACAGCGCCGGAGTTGCCATCGTATCGCATCGCATCGCATCGCATCGCATCGCTCACAACCGTGCCCTCCGCGCGCTTGATTTGGCTGATCCCACCACCCACCACCCACCACCCCCCAGCAGAATAAGAAAACACAATCCTGCCCACCCTGTATAGTACCGCGCTCTCTCTCTCTCGCTCAAATCAACAGACGCTCCTCCCAAATCCCACCGGTCCGGACTACTCTGCGTCAGAGCGATATCACGCCTTCGGTTCGCTTCTGCTCAGCCAGGCCACCCCTGTTTCGCCCGAGACGGCGCAAAAACTCAGCAGCCTCCGCGCGTTCTCTCACCCGATCCACTGCGGAAGTACTCCCTTGGCGCCCACACTGCACGCGCAATACTTCTTTATTAACTTCTCGACGCCGCAATTCCTACGACCTCATGCTTTCCTGCCTGTTCGACGAGCCTTACTGATCCCACGCTGCCTCTGACCCTCTCTGCCAAGCCTGTTTCACGACTCACGACTGCACGATCCGACTGCACGTCCCAAATGGCGGACGAGTCGTCACTTCACGACTCACTCACAGATTACCATCAGCACGCAACCGCCTCGTCTTCGGGCCCATCCGCGCAACTTCATCACCACCAACCGCCAGTTTCCGCCGAGGAATCAGCCGACGCTCTCCAGCAAGCCGAGCACGGCGTCGAAGTCCTCCAACGCGGAGACGACGATGGCTACGAATCGGATGATACCGCCGCCAGTACGTCGCTAGCATCATCGGCCCGCGAATACATCTACGAACATGGCCGGAGATACCACTCATACCACGCCGGCTCCTACTCCTTCCCAAACGATGAGCGCGAACAAGATCGCGAAGACCTCAAACACGCCATGTTTCTCAAGTTATTCAACCGAAACCTTCACTTTGCGCCCATCTCATCCATATCGAACCCTAACGTCATCGATCTGGGCACTGGCACAGGAATTTGGGCCCTCGATTTCGCGGACCAGTACCCGGACGCGTCAGTCCTCGGCATCGACCTCAGCCCAATCCAGACGCAATGGGTTCCTCCAAACCTGAAATTCATGGTGGACGACGCCGAGTCCGATTGGTTGCATAAGGCCGAATCGTTCGACTACATCCACACGCGGCACACGATCCAGGCCTTCCGCGACTGGCCCACACTCTTCTCGCGCGCCTACCACCACCTCAGACCCGGCGGCTGGATCGAGTGCCAGGAGCTGGACCACTTCCCGCGCTCCGAAGACGGCACGCTGGTTGCCGACAACCCCATGATCGCCTACTGGGACTACGTTAGCGATGGCCTGCGGACGCGCGGCGTCAATTTCCGCCTGGCGCCGCAGCTGGCCTCCAAGATGCGCGCGGCCGGCTTCATCAACGTCACGGAGCGCGTCTTCTTCACGCCGATCGGACCGTGGCCGCGCAACCGGTCGCTGCGCGAGGTCGGCATGTACTGGCGCGCCGTGCTGATGGAGGGCCTCGAAGCCATCGCGCTGGTGCCGCTGGTCAAGGGTCTGGGCTGGCGCAAGGAAGAGGTCGATGTCTTCTTGGCTGGCGTCCGCAAAGCCTACCTTGACAGAAATACCCACTCTTACATGCCATTCTACGTCATCTACGGCCAGAAACCCGGCGCTACCCAAGTCCCGACGCAAGGCACGACCACCGACGACGCGCCAGAGGGCTCTGGTCCTGTTCAATAGGCTGACCAATCCGTTGGTAATGAATAAAATTGAAAGCATGTGGTACAAACACGGACATTGGGGATTCGCGATGCTTATATGCTGTTGAGCAAGGCGTAATGAAGCGTACTGCGGATAGAACTCCAGGAGTGCATAGACCACGAACCAGCTAATCAGCATGTCCAGGGCGTTGGGTTACCTTTTTCTCAGGCCGCGTACAGAAAGCAAGATAGTCTCACGAATCTGCTTTATCGGATTTCGGTTTCCATCAACCGATATACCGTCGTGGGGATGTAGAAATGAGAAGATGCATTTCACGAATACTGCCTTGGATTAGATACATTAGGGCAAGATATACCCAAATGAATAAAAGACCAGCTGGAATGGCTTATTTTAACTTGGGTCCGCCTTTCCTATTGGAGTACTCAATCAATTGTGATGTATATTGGTTCATTTATCTCCATATTAAAGACATTCCAGAGTGATATTTGCCTCGCTGCCTGATCTCGCGACCACAGAGGACATCACAGCATGCAACAAACTTCTAGACCCTTGGAGGTCCGAAGTTAACAATTTCGGACCAAAACCGCAACGACTTGAAAATGCCAGTTGGAGTTATAAGTGACTTAATTCTCTACGTCTCTATGGAGGTAAACAACTTCTTAGCGTTGCAACTCTTTATGCCTAAGGCATCAAAGCAAGGTCAGCCAGATCTGCGCAGGCTATTTCAACTCAACGTGGACGCAATTATCACCACACACCATAAAGGCAGGCAACCAAAACAACGTCTTGTATATATTCTGGACATCCTGTCAAGTCGAAACAACCAACGTAGCGTGCGGCGTCTGCAAAAAATGGTTGGAATTTCAACTCTGGCTCGTACTCGTACTAACTCACCGTAGAACACACTTTATAACTCCGCATTGCGGCAAGGGACAGCAATCCGAAAAGATCTTGACGCTTTGGCTGATGGCGCAGAAGTCTCACCTGCGCTACTCGGTACGGCATTTCGGATACTCTGTGCTTGCAAACAATAACTGACAACACAGGCCAAATCAACGCCTCGCTGACCTCCTTCTCTCGAACCGTTGACGACTACAACAAACTCGCCAAGCAAGAGCTAGTTGCAGAAAAGCAGCAAAAGGCTTATGAACGGATAAAAAACTTTCGGTCCGAACAGGCAGACTACCGAGACCGCTTTGATAGGTTAAAGAAGGAAGCAGAAGAAAGAGTACGTCTTGCCTGCACCATCTTGAAATTGCAGTCGATGTCAACGGCTGTCTTCGTCAGAGGCGTATCCTCTCACCTAATGTGACTACTCAGCACCTCATTACGGCGACTAACAAAGAGGACAGCAAACAACCCAAGCCCGAACAGAGCTTCTCGGACGACGACCACACCACGCGGCAACTCCCGAAAATCCTTACGCCAACATTGCCACTTCATCCTCGAATCCTCTGTTCCAAGGCGCGTCACCAGGTGCGCCAAGTGCGCCTAACGTATACTCTGCGTTCGGCTCCTCACCACTTGATGCGAACCGGGAAACCCACGCTCTTCGTGAACAATCTTTTTTCCAGAAGACCCATGAGCAGATTGACGAGTTTCTCGAGCGCGGTAGCGAGGTTTTGGGCAGCTTAGGGCAGCAGAGAGACATTCTTAAAGGCACCCAGCGCAAGCTGTACTCCGTTGGTAACACCTTAGGCATCAGTGGAGACACCATTCGCATGGTTGAGAGAAGAGCCATGCAAGATAAATGGATCTTCTATGGTGGAGTCATCGCTTTCTTCGTCTTTGCATACTTTGTCATTCGGTGGTTGCGGTGAGCGGCCTGTTACGCTACGGTGTATTACTCCTCACTTCATCTGGAGCATAGCGTCGGCGTTTGTCGAGGGTCTGAAGGTACTAAAATATATTGGAAGAGTTTGGATGGTGTGGCTACTTTTGAAATTCCCATGGGAGATGAACCTCTACTGAATAAATGAAGGCGTCAACATTCTGCCTTCTAACTATTATGTGTAGGTATGATACCGGTACTTATCTGTTACTAAAACATGTCTTTTCAACCAGAGCTCTCCCATAAACAAGCATCTATATATAGTGCAGTCACATCGACAACTGGAAGTGTTAGCCTTCAAACTAAGAGGTAGTCGGTGTCAAATTCGATGTCGGACATCATAGCATCGTTCCACATGTCTAGGTCATCGGTGAAATGGCCTGCTCCTCCAACGAATCCATCGCTGACATATCCTCCAGTTTCAACGAGATCATGGACAGCATCGATCTTGTGCTCCAACATGTCCAGCCTGTGCTCTTGATTATCCTGTCTGTTGGCCAACACCTTCGGATTGACTCTAGCCAGGTATCCGTAGTTCCGTACCGGTGCTCTGCTGTATATTCTACTCCTTGCATAAGGTACCTTCGCCAATCTCACATCTCCAGAAGATACGAGCGGAGGAAGCGAATATCTTCTCGACACGGCACCTCTCCTCAGTAAGCTCCTCCCTCTCTCCATGCCAGCACGAAGCACCAAAGGCTGGCCATCCATCCTATCCACAATCTCCCTCAGATTCTCCAGCACAACCGCCACCACGCCGTCGCGGTCGCCCGTCGCCGCCGCAAAGCGCGCCACCTCCGCGACGAAAGCCGGCCGTCCCACAACGATCTCGCGCAGACACGCTACAACGTCCGCCTCGCGCAGCTCACTGCTCAGCAGCACGGCGGCCCAGCGCAGCAGCGCGCGCGGCCGCTCGGCCGCCGCGATCCCCGCACCGGCCTTGACAAAGAAGCGCACCAGCACAGCGGCGACGCGGCGCGCGCCAAACGCGCCCGCCAGCGCGGCCAGCGCGGCGAACCGCGCGAAGGCCGCCGGGAATGCGGACTGCGCGGCGGCGGCGTGGCCGAGCGCGGGCGCGAGCGCCGCCCGCGCTGCGTCGCGCGCCAGCGCCCCCTCCAGCTGCGCCGCCACGTCCAGCGCCGGCGCCTCTGACCGCCCCACGTTGCGCGCCAGCGAGTCCAGCAGCTGCGCGGTTGCGCGGCGCTGCGCGCGCGGGGAGATGAGGCGTGCGCGTACCGCCCCGCTGCGCGCTATGAACGGCGCGAGGTCGTACGTGCCCCGCCCGCCGTGCTGGATTGCGGCGGCTGCGGCCCCCGGCAGGTACGTCGCGAGGATCCCGCTGTCTACTGTGATGCTCTGGCCTGGCCCTAGCCGCACGAGGATGTCGATGTCGCTGCCTAGGCCTGGGTTAAGGGGGGAGGGAAGGGCGGAGAGCATGGCGGTTTCGAATGGTGACGTGTGGGTTGGAAAGAAGGTTGGTTTCGAATGGCCAATATGTACGTGAACTTGTTGTCGGTTTTCGAGGAAGAGCGACAGACTAGGCGCTGGAGTCTTCGAAAAGCCAAGCTCTTATATTGGGTGGCTCGCACTGCCTCACTCATGCAGCACCAGATGCAGTCGTACAAACCATCGGTGGCTCATAGTCTCATGCACCGTTCTGGGAGTGTGACACAATGCCAGGCTTCGACAGTGCTGCGGTGTCCACTAACTCAGCAAACAACTTTGGTCGGTCCAATTAGTCGCCTTGAATGGGTACCCACCCTTATTCCAAGTCCAGAGCAGATCACATCCTCAACATCTTTTCGTCGAATCGATTGACACCGGGGAAGTTAGACCAAGTTCCGCGTGGAGCCTGTTCGGAGAGGCCGTTGAGACTGATACAAGCACCAACGAGTAGTTGGGGCGACGAGGTGGGTTCAGCGGCTTGCAAAAGCATGCGAATATCCGCTGTCTCTTAACTTAGGTCAAGATCTATAGACCAGACTTCAACAAGGTGCGGGATATACGCACGGAAACTACGGCATCCTGTCGCCGCTGATTCTAACTGATTTGCTGGTGGATCTTGTCACCACAGATGCACGCTGAGGCATATATTGACTCTGCGTGACTAAAACACCATGAAGTGACACCATCAGCAGATGATCAAGCCATGCATTGAAATGCAACGCTTGGGATGACCGGCGGACGACAAAGGATCAGCGCCCACACTCGCATTGACAGCCAGTGGCCATTGTGACAGAGTGAAGCAACTCGAAGGATTATGCGTGTAACCATAGTCTTGACGGTCACGATGGCTTCGGTCAGTGCTGGCTGCCGCAGATATAGCAAGGAGTCGGTTATACGCGGCTGTGCTTCCAAATGCATTGGCCAGCGGTTGCGTCAGTAGCTCAGGATACGTCAAAAAGGCGGTATAGCAACTGAGGCTTACTCGCGCGCCGGTTTGCCACCAAGCATGGTGTTTGCTCGTGCGACCCGAAGTTGGGGGTCAGACCAGGCACCAGAGTGTAATTCTTGAGAAAAAACGATCAATCACCCATACATGGTGTGAGGCGCGGATAAGAGAAGTAATTTTTCCGGAAATGCCGCTTTTTGCGATGTGTGATGTATCCGTGTTGTTGAAGTTACGCCGGCATCGGTCCGAGCCTATACTAAATCTCAGCCTTGACGTCGGTCAGCCTTGTCCTAGTAGCGCTGGGTAGCGTTCGTTCCCACGAATTGCGAGGTTTGGGGACCAGACGGAGCTAACAAGCATGGCGTCGATCAATACCAGGAGAAGAATGATGTCTTTTGGTAACTTTCGGTAAGCTTATTGGAATATCGTTAGATCAACAAGATGTGCCTGCAGTCAACCACGGCATACCGGACATGGACTGGAATAAAAGACAAGCCACCCAACAAGTAACGGCTTTCCAAGCTATCATCCACCTCACACCCCGAAATCATGCATGTCAAACTCCATCAAGACAATGTGGCCGTATTGATAATTGAAATGCAAAATGCATTTGTTTATTCCACCACTGCAGGACCTTCCCATGATACACTTGCTCATCTAAAGCGAACTCCGAATTCTAACTTTGCTTCTTCCGTAAACGTCGGCTGCATATCCCTTCCCGTAATACCCTGAGGGAAACCCAAGTGCTTCGCAAACCGTATCACCTCAGCTGCCGGCGGTGACGGATTCCTGCTCATCCACGACGGCGCAGTCTCGCTCCTTAACAGCATCCGAATGCGACCCATATGATTGATCAGCAGTGCGGCTATATTTCTCGAAGCAACAAGTGAGAGGAATGCAGGAGTCTTGTTTTGAGAGAGTATCCTCCACATATTCACTTCGCGGTCGGATAGCGTGCCGGTCGCAGGAGCAGACAACGTGTTAGTTGCATTTGTAGTTAGGTGAGGGTGCTGCCGCAATCTGATGCTGCCGATTGTGATATGGGTGGTCGGATGCTTGTGCTGAAAGGTTAAGATCGGTAGGTAGTCGTTGAGGTGAGGACAGGTCATAGCGCAGCGACAGCCGACCATAGCTCTCACAGCGGGAGGAGACGGAACAGAAAGTCTGGACAGCATAGCGTTAAAGTGAGCAAGCTGCGGCGAGTGAATTTGAAATTGAGTGGTCGAGTAGTAGAGATTGACAAACTCGGCACGGGTCTGGCGACAAGTTATTGTGAGACCGTAACAGTCCAGTCGTGCTGTCGAAACAGGTGATTTTGGTTTGTAGCAGAGTTTCACTGGCACGCGAACACGGCTTTCGTCTATCGTGCATTCATGATATATCATTTGGCGGATTTCTAGTACTTGCCGTTAATGTACGGTCGGGTACACAACATCTGTAAGGACCAGACGTCGTACCTGCGGGAAGATTTAGGAAAGGAGAGTTCTGAACGACAGGAAGTTGATGCTCTTCTTTCGGCGATTTCTTTGCTTTAGGGTTGAGGTTTGGAATAGCCAGCGCGTGTGGAGTCTTTCTTTTGGTCAGCTTGGCGACGGACCTTCCTCTATTGGTTGCTCTCCGTCTAGCCATGTTGTTGATGGGTTTGGAGGTACGACCCATGTTTGGGATGGGTGTATGGGTGTGACTCCCTAGTTGGCTATGGCTGAGGCGTAATCAAAACGGCAGCATAAATGGTGGGCGAAAGAGAAAGCAATGGTAAGAAGAAAGAGAGGTGTAAGAGGTGGGATGATTTCAGCCTGTTGATAGGAATTTTATACCCCACCAGATGTACGGATTAATGGTTCCTAGTGGCTGGTGTGGGCGAGGCTGAGACTGGTTGGCAATGAAGCCAATATCATTGGCTGCCTCAACATTTCAGCAACGCAGTACACAGGCAACGGCCAGTCATCTTCATCCAAGCATACCGTTTTCATCCAACCGTCAAAAGCATTTTAATCCAGGCGGTTGCATCCAGGCAGGCGTGGCTGTGTATCTTAACACGCCGACCATCCGGTGTGAAGTGTGCAGACATTCCACGGAGATTATACCCGAAACCAATGGCTTTATATATATGACGCACCGAGATTTGGGCCTAGTGCATTGTTTTCTTTTATTGGGTGGAGCGGTGCAGAGTCGGAGCATCTCCATAGAAGCTTCCTTAGCTTGGGCACGTTTCTCGCGAACATGCGCGTGCTCGTTTTGCACCCCGCTGAACGTCACAAGGAACAGCAAAAACCAAGCGCGACCTGCTTACGATACTCTACTCGTGCGCTTTCTCCCTGACTTACCTTTCCATTGGTCCAACTCTTCGCACTGCTTGTTTTCAAGCTTTGATCAACTATCGTTGCTCGTTTTGGCCTTTAAGCCACACTCTCCGCACCTTGGTCTGCACCTCAAGAATGATCCCCATGCTTTCGTAACCTCCGTCCAATTGCCGAAATCGGCTCGATCCAGCTTCTATTCTCTGCAAGTGCTTTGAAAGATGGCTTCTGGCCCTTCCAAAGCTCCGGATAAGCCCGTCACCTCACCTCCTTCCTCTCCTCCCTCCGGACCGGTCCGCCCGCGCAACTCTTCGTTCAACTCTAATCCCGGCCGCGATCAATACACCCCTATGAATCCCTCGCGATTGCGTACCTCCATCGTTCCCGACGACAGTCATGGTCGCGATGATACCGAAAGAGCAGGCTTCGGCTCGTCCGAGAATCCCGTCGAGAAGCGTCTGAGTACTCCTAACGTCGGTGCTGAAGGCGTCGAGACTGGCGAATTTGGAACAACTTCCGAATTGGAGAACGAGCCATCAAACGAAACAGAAGCAGCACTGTCTTCACCTGCTCCGCTCCTCACTGAACGAGGTAGAGTCCTCACCTCCGACAATTGGGATGCAGCCTCTGGATGTGGTTCGGTCAACTGCAAACACGGCACTTTGTCTCCTAGACCAGGAAGCCCACGAAGCTACGGTAGCATAGATTCGGTCAATGGCTTTGCTGGGCGTTTTCCTGGCGTAGTTCAATCGTACAATGACACTACAGATGCGTCGCGGCCACTTCTGGGCGAGTCCGCTGCTGATGGAAGGCACCTCAGCACAACACAATGGTTGGCCAAACAACACGGCATTGAAATGTCATGGATGATGTATCTAAGCTACTATGTGCCATTCATCAACTGGATAGGGCAGTATCGCTCGTCCTACGTTCGTGGAGACCTGGTGGCGGCTCTCACAATGGCCAGTTTCTACATCCCAATGAGCTTGTCCTATGCATCCAACTTAGGTCACGTCCCGCCTGTTAGTGGTTTGTATGCCTTTGTCTTCAATCCGCTGATCTACGCGGTACTCGGCACATGTCCCCAGATGGTCGTTGGACCTGAGGCAGCAGGTTCACTGTTGACGGGTCAAGTTGTACGAGAAAATATCAACAAAGGTCGGCACGACGACCAGAACGATCAGCGTAATGCCGAGGTTGGTGGCATCGTAACATTTATGGCTGGCGCCGTAATTCTCCTGGCTGGCCTCTTCAGACTTGGCTTTCTCGACAACGTCCTCAGTCGACCGTTTTTGCGTGGTTTCATCAGCGCCATTGGTATTGTGATTTTCGTTGACCAGCTCATTCCAGAAATGGGCCTGGCTGAACTGGCAGATCACGCAAACGGTGTTTCTCACGGCTCAACTCTCGACAAAGCAATCTTCGTTGTGCGGAACATGCACCAGACACACGCCCTGACGTGCGCCATCAGTTTCGGTGCCTTCGCTATCATATTGGTGTGCAGGGAGCTGAAGAAGAGATTACAACCTCGCTTCCCGAGTGTCGCTTACATACCAGACCGTTTCTTGGTAGTTGTTCTCAGTGCTGTTTTTGCGTGGCGCTTCAGGTGGGATCAGCAGGGAGTGGAAATTCTCGGCAATATCAAGTCTCATGGAAAGCCTTTCGCAGTGCACTTTCCATTTGGGACGCTGATGAATCTCCAATACGCATCCGACGCCTTCAGCACGGCCTTTGTTATTGCGTTGCTCGGCTTCTTCGAGAGCAGTGTTGCTGCTAAGAGCCTGGGTACTGGCGAGAACAAGAACAACGTCCTGAAGAACATGAATCTCAGCGCAAACAGAGAACTCGTCGCTCTCGGTGTAGCCAACGTCTTTGGTGGGCTTTTCATGGCGTTGCCAGCATTCGGTGGTTATGGTCGAAGTAAGGTCAACGCCAACACTGGCGGAAAGACACCGATGTCATCCGTTTTCCTCTGTATCATCACCATCATCTGCATTCTTTTCCTCTTGCCATACTTCTACTACATCCCGGTATGGCCTTAACCACGTCAAGCTTTCTACATTACGAAAGCAGCACTGACAAATCCGCAGAAAGGCGTGCTCTCTGCCATGATCTCCATCGTCGCGTACTCCCTCCTCGAAGAGATACCTCCAGACCTTCTCTTCTTCATCCAGGTACGTGGCTACGGCGGCTACCAAGAACTGCTCCTCATGACGATCATCTTCCTGGCGACGATCTTCTGGAACCTGAAAGTGGGCATCGCAGTGGGCATCGGACTCTCACTGCTACGGGTTCTGCGGCACGCGACGCGGCCGCGCATCCAGATCCTGGGCCGCGTGGCCGGCACGACCGACGAGTTCGAGAATGCCGAGCAGGCGTCCCGCCGCGTCGAGTACGTCGAGGGCTGCCTCATCGTCAAGGTGCCCGAGCCGCTGCACTTCGCCAACACCGGCGACCTGCGCGCGCGCCTGCGCCGCCTCGAGGAGCACGGCACCCAGGACGCTCACCCTAGCTTGCCGCCCGTGCGCCGCAAGGAGAACAACAAGAACGTCGTTTTTGATGTTCATGGCGTAACATCGATGGACGCGGCGGGCGCGCAGGTCCTCAAGGATATCGTGCGCGGCTACGTAGAGAAAGATGTTCGCGTCTTCTTTTGCCGTGTTCCGCGCGACGATTCCGAAGTTTATAAGTTGTTTGAGCGCAGCGGTATTGTTGACCTTGTTGGCGGTAGGGATCACTTTGTCTCCAGCGTCGAGCAGGCTTTGCGCATGACGGAGCTGGAGGACGTTGAGGAAGAGATGAGGAGGGAAGCTGATGCGTTTGTGGATCCTTGAGCTAAGCTTGTAGAGGGTAGCTTGCTCCTGTCTTTGCGTTTTCATTCACGGCCGACTTTGTAATTTAATTGCATGGCGAGGTGTTGGAAACTAAAGCATTTGCAATTCTATAAGGAAACGACTGTACTCTTGTCTAGGATACAAAGCGCAAAAAGTCCTCTGAATTTCATGCCTTCACCAAGTGTTTCGATGGTATTGAGAATAATACGTCGAAGGTGCAGAATAGCCTTGCTGAGAAGAATAGGACACATTGGGGTAAGTGGACATTTGACTTGGAGCTGAACTAGGAGTCGTGGTGCCTCCTTGTGTATAAGCATCCTGAGTACCATATTCAGGGCCCCATCCCATGGCAGTTGAAACTTGCATTTGCTCCTGACCGACAGATGAATCGGCAGATGGGTAGGACGAACCGGAGCTTAGCGTGTAGCCTGGTGATGCTTGATACATGGTCTGGGAGTCCTGTTGTGCATAGGCATTCACATTTCCAGCGGTGTAGACCTGCTCTCCGTAATTCGAGTAGCCATTGGTCGTTCCAGTGAAACTGCCGCTGCCACTGTAATCTCCGTATCCACTATTGAAGTAAGTTTGAGCTGCGACTGATTCAGGTGACGCCGTTGCCCCTGAATAACTGTACTGATGCGACGACTCGCTAGTCGAAGTACTTGGAAATGGCGCAATGTTGACGTGCGTCTTGGATTGCTGTCTCGCATGTCGATTTGCGGCATCATTAGATCTCTTTGTGACTCTTCCTTCACAAGGGATGCCTCGTTCTCTACACCGAGTACATGAAGGTGTCTGAATGGTATAAGTTGGTGCTGCGGCCGAGAGTTGAATATGACTTACGGCTCTATCGCATCTAGCCTTTGCATCGTAGCAGACCTGACAGGCATTGGACTGTCTTTGTCCTTCACCTTCACCACCATATGCATCGGTGTCTCCTTGTTCGCTGTGCATCAAATAGTAGTGGCGTTCGTATTCGTCTCTGTTTTTGTGGTCAGACGTATCAATGGAATAATTTATGAAGTGGATGACGGTCTTGCCTTCTTTCAAAAGAGACACCACAAGCCGGACATGCGAACGATCTGGTGCCTTCATCTGCTGTGCCTCAGTTTCGGAGCCTCCGTGGTTTTCCAAATAAGGAAGCTTACATGACATCATGTACTTGTCTAAATGCTACGCTTTGTAAATTCTAGGTCGTAGTAGGAGTGCCAACCAATAGCCGTTGTAATGACTGAAAAAAAAAAATTTTTCAGGATGAGGGCGTGGACATGTCAAAATATAGAGGAGAAGATGCAGAGTATAGAGACAATTCCAGTTCGGAATGAGAAGCAAACCGTGCAATGAACAACTGGAGGCCATCTAGTCGACCGTGCATACCCTTACAGATGCCTCTGGGCCAAATAAAACCTCGAATAGCAACACAAAACGCCGTTGGAGATAATTCTATACTGTTGGAAGAATTCCGTGGCCATGGTTAACAAATGTGCCTCGGGGGTTCCGTCGCGTGAAATAGCCCAGATGGATGGCGACCTTGGAATTTTACTTGAGAAATTACCGTTGGACTTGCAAAATAGCCGCAAGTATACATGTTCAGATTGAAAAAGTACAGGTCCGGCCCATTTGAATCGTCGAGAGTGACGGAAAGGTTGCAGCAAGGCGCCTACGAAGACCGGATATGCAGGGGCGCTTGTTGGCGATATACCGAGTAGCAGAAGTAGACGACTCTCGCTTCCGCCGGCGTGTTAATCGCGACAACTGCCGCTGAAGAGGCTCGGAATGATTCGAGCGTATTTCCATGATAAAAATGAAATCGCATGACAGTAATCCGTTGTTGGTGGTCGGTGTTGATTGGTCTGCGGCATCGCCTTGGACATGTTGGTTTGGCCCAGTGAGATGGACGTCAGCCAGCCTCAGCCAACCTCAAAACGCAGCTGTTGGCGCCGTTTCATCATCATGTAATTGGCGTCAGACCTTTGAGGCCGCAGAGTATCTGTAAAATGGAATTTGTCAACACCTGCATTGATCAACTGGCCTATGGTTGGAGAGCTTCATCGAATTATGACTTGGCAAAATTATTATGCAGGGTCTCATTCGCTAGTTCTTTAGTGCTGATCATCACGTCGATGTTTAATCATGACTACCTAATAGCAAAAGGGTATCTCTTGAGAAAATTCAAAATCGCAAGGCTGTCAACGAAATGGGTGAATTATGACAATCGATAACCGGAACTTGTCCATGTTAATAAACCACCTCTCCCATCTGTGTGATAGGTTTGCGATAGATGCCACGAGGCTGTGCTGTTACTCTTCCTCGACCGGTGTGTTATGTGCGGCTCTTCATTCTTCGATTGGCTGATTTGTCCGTAGCCGCCGTTTTGGCCGCTATGCTTGAAGTCAGGCTTCATTGGCTGCCAATCTAAAGTTGTCAACATCGTCAAAGATGGTGCCAACATCCGTTTGTTGGGTCGAATGATTTCTGCGAGGCTGTGGAGTTGGGGTAGCGGGAGGGGAAAGTATCGGAGCAGGCGACTTGGTCGTGACAGAGAAGCTGTATCCTGATCTTGTCTCAGTTGGTTGGGAGCCACCTCAAAGGTAGAGTTAGGTCGAAGGTTCTACATATGACGAATTCACACCAACGAAGTTTGGGTTTGGTGAGTTGGTAGGGAATGTAGAGGCTCATTTACCTAGCTTCGCTTTCCCTTTGTTGTGACAGTTTGGACCATCTGAATGGTCATGATAATCGCAGTCGTCTCCATCTGTTGGATCGTCGAGAAGTAAACCTCCTATCCCTGCTTTGATTGCATTGACGAGGTCGATAGCAAAATCTGGATTATTATCAAAGCATATTCGGTAGCTTTCTGCGTCTCTTTCACTATCCGGATCCATGATTTGTCGAGCGGCAATTTTGGTTACTAGGGATCGAAAGGTCGAACCTTCCAGGCTTTTCCTGTAGATTTCATTGATTTCCTCCGCATCTGGCACAAGCTCTGCTTCTGCCAGTCCTTTCCGATACTGATCCATTGCGATGTTTTTGAGTTTCGGCATGTCTAATTTGTCGCAAAGACGATGGAGGTGGTAGCATGATACGGCATACGTATATTTGTCTTGCGGATCTGATATCGAGGAGACATCTTCTAGCTTGCCCTGGTACATATATTTAACGAACAACTCGAAGCCTAATGGATCAACATCTGGTAATTTAAGGCGACCATTTTCCGAAGGTGTCTCCGATCTCTGTTTTGACTTTGTAGGTGTATTATCTTGAAAATTGTCTTCAAAATCGCTCTGAAAGGCGGCCGAATGATAGGATAGGAGGTTACGATGTAAGGCCCAGTGTCTCTTCGACTCTCCGACGTATACATCTATTAGGGGACCGGATAATAACCTTTCGCGCAACGACTTATTAGTGTCCATTTCGAAGATGGTAGGATTGGGTTCGAAAGAGAAGATATGGTCGCTGGTTTCTGGGATCATTGAACGGTGACGACGTACTCTGCAAATAACTTTGCGCTGGTGTCGCCGATGTCGATTTGTTCGCTGTACGCCATAGATGAAAGAAGGTGAGGCCGACTGTTGGAGTAGCCGAAATCACGATAGAAGACGCGATGATCTCGCCAATGCCCCATAAGATGACTGTGGCATCCGACGACTACCGATTGGAATCGACATTGATAGCTATGACCGAGGGAGAAAGGAAGTTGAAAGCCGTTGCGACCTTACGTCAGAGGAAGCTCTGGAGTTGAGTGGAGATCAGGCTTTTGTTTCCGCCTCAGGCATTAAAGACGCGCTTCCGCGTTGGCGCGTCTCGAGCTCCAATTCAACATCCAAACTTCACCTCTTTGACATTATTTTCGTTGATTGCTTGTTTGCACGAGAAATGCTTTGATGTTATTTCCTGACCGTTTTGACTGGCCATCATCTTTTGATCCTGCCATATGCCTGCATTCGGAACGAATAGACGTCGCATCAATACAACAAACCTATTCGGATGATATTGGGGCATTGATCGTGACCAGAGAAGAGCTGAGAGCAGAAAATAACGAGAAACGAACCGTAATACAGCACAGAGCTTGGCACCTTCCCGAAGTCTTTCGTAGCGAGGATAGCTTTGTACGAGGTAAGATTCTAACCGCTGTCATATAGAGTTCTCAAATCTCACCAAGTTGAAGAGAGTCCGACGCAAAGGAAATCGTTTAAGAGTACCGAAATATCGGCGAATTTCCTCAATTCAAACGTGTTGCTAGCTGAAATATCTTCCTCACCTCCGTCAGCTAGCATGCCGTACATCTCGTCGCCAGTCGCGTATCCGTTAACTTCTTCGCCAACTGCTGAAGACGTACCAAGGAAGAAGCGAAAAGTAGAGGAATCTGAGCCAAGGAGCCCATTGAAAGCTGTTGAAGCAAACTCGCGCCATGGCCCTTTCATTGAAGATGACGAAGAAGATGACATCCCTGAACTTAAAAGAAAGCTTCCTCAGCTTCACTCTGGATTGCGAGAAGTAACCAGAACCACTTCAGCACCATGGGAACCCGCTGTTGAGACGCGAAATGAAGAAAGACTAGTATCGAGTGAGTTCAGAATACCGCCGAGTGTGGATATTGTCGATCATGAACACGACAAATCAGCTAAAACTGTCCATCCCGGTGGACTTCTGCGAGCTCAGACTTGTGGCGGCAAATCGATCTACATCGGTGAGCGACGTAGAGCAGAAGTGGTGCCTTACGAACGCCTCGTAGCAGCACAATCGACCGCGATTGAAGGCCGTGCGAGGAAAAGCTACTATGGGATCGACATTCATAAGCTGATGGATGAGACGGCAGTGGCTGAGAAAGAGCGACTCGAGAATGCTGCAGCGGCAGAATCCGTCAGAACGTCGATCGAGAATCGCCAGTCTACTAACACAACGAAGAAGGGCCGAAATCTTATGTGGACTGAAAAGTATCGTGCTCGTAAATTCACAGACTTAATTGGAGACGAACGGACGCATCGGTCGGTGCTACGCTGGCTCAAGAACTGGGATCCGATTGTATTTCCAGGCTCTTCAAAGCCAAAAACCAAGCCCAGCAAGTTCAACAATACTGTCAACGAGGAGACCAAGGCTCATCGCAAGATTCTTCTTCTCGCTGGTCCTCCAGGACTGGGCAAGACCACTCTGGCTCATGTCTGTGCCCAACAAGCTGGCTACGAAGTGCAAGAGATCAACGCTAGTGATGAGCGTAGCGGCAACGTCGTCAAAGGCCGGATTCGCGATATGGTCGGAACTGAGAATGTTCGTGGCACAGAAGCAAAAACTGCGAACGGTACAGTGCGCAAAGCCGGTCGACCAGTGTGTGTTGTCATCGACGAGGTTGATGGCGTGGTGACAGGAAGTGGAGGAAGCGGTGAAGGCGGCTTTATCAAAGCACTGATCGAACTGGTGTTGTTGGACCAGAAGAACTCTAACGGCAAGTCTTCGGATGTGCAAGCTGCTACTTCCAAGAAGTGGCGGAAGAAGGAGAATTTTCGCGTGTTGCGGCCGCTCATCCTCATATGCAATGATGTGTACCATCCTTCGTTGCGTCCACTTCGGCAAAGCTCAATTGCAGAAATCATCCATGTCCGCAAGCCGCCGCTCAACATGGTCGTATCACGAGTTCACTCAATTTTTGAAAGAGAAGGAATTCCAGCTGATGTTGATGGCGTGAGACGCATCTGTGAAGCAACGTGGGGCATGAGCACTCGCAAAGAAGGTGGTAACGGAGTCGGCACGACCGAAGGAGATATCCGTAGTGTCATCGTGCTTGGAGAGTGGACAGCAGCCAAGCTCCATGCGACGACACCAGTTGGCTCGAACACTTGCCAGAGGCTTACAAGGAGATGGGTGGAAGATAACCTCCTCGGAGATCTTGCGCCAGGCGGAGGAGCGGCGCGAAGCCTCGGACGTGGTGGAGCCAGAGAGGTTGTTGATCGAGTGTTCCAAGAAGGCGCTGGCTTTCCTAAGACTGTGCGCGCTCGTTCGGCGCCAATTCTCAAGGACGCAGCGAAGGCAGAGGGAGTTATTGGAGTCGCCGAAGCCGCGAAACGGCGAGCTATCGAACAACTCCGTGAGATGATTGACACAAGCGGCGAAACGGAGCGCATCGTCACCGATTGCTTTACGTCTTACCCGAACCAACCGATTCAGGACGATACATACCTCACAAAGCCTAATAGCGCATACGAGTGGCTCCATTTCCACGACCAGCTGCATTCCCAACTCACATCCTCCCAAGACTGGGAACTAGCGCCGTACCTTTCCACCCCGGCACTCGCTTTCCACCACCTGTTCGCTCACACCTCGACGGCGCGGCACCAGCACAGCAGCACGCACGCCAAGAACGAAAGCGACGACGCCGTGCACGACGCAGCCGCACTGTTCGCCGGGCCGGGCGCACCCTACGCCGCGTCGGAGGCCCAGCGCGCCACCGCCGCGGCGCTGGCCGCGCTCCACGCCTCGCTCGCGCTGCCCCTCGCGCGCCTGTACCGCGCCCCCGCCGACCTCGCCGCCGAGCTGGTCCCCTTCGCGCTGCGCATCCTCAGCCCCGACGTGCGGCCCGTGCTCGTCCACTCGCAGTCGGCGGCGGCGGCGGTGGGCGGCGCCAAGGCCGTGCCGACCGCGTCCGTCCGCAAGGCGTCGGAGCGGGCGCTCGTGGCGCGCGCGGTGCAGGCGATGGCCGCGACTGGTGTGCGCTTCGAGCGCGTGCGGGTCGAGTTTGATGGCGGGGTGGCGGCTGCGCGGGGCGTCGCGGGCTGGGTGTATAGGATGGAGCCGGCGCTCGATGTGCTTGGGGTGTATGAGACCATGGGGAAAGGAGGCGTCTCTGGAGAGGCCGTGAGATATGCGGTCAGGCAAGTTCTTGACTCGGAGTGGAAGAAGGAAGAGGTTAGGCGCGGAGAAGCTACTCGCAGGAGAAGAATGGGTGGAAGTCTGGAAGAGGAGGTGGAGCAGGTTGATGCAAAAGATGCAAAGCACGGAGAAGCGGCCGTGAAACGCAAGACTGCGAAAAGAGACTTCTTTGGCAGAGTTATCGAAGATGCAGCTGGAAGCAAGGACACGGCTAACAACGGAGCGACCAAAAATACCAAACAGCAGAAGTCGTCTACTAGCGACGAAGGCAGAGTTTGGGTAAGCTTCCATGAAGGCTTCTCCAACGCCGTTAGGAAACCGATCACCTTCGAGGAGTTGATGCGTGGGCTTTAGGTTAAGATTCCATTTGTATAGCACTGAAGGCGAATAAGGAGCAATTTTCTTAGGGAATAATGAGCAATCGCAATTATATTATGCCATCAGTATTTTTCAAGATGCTCGGAAGATGCTCCAGAAACCATCCCATGCACAGAAATAGCAAAGATTACACACATCACGAATATTAAGACCATTTCTTTCGTCTCCTTAAAGAGAGGACATTGTGAGGTGGCGTGGACGCGTGACAGAAGATGCCAAAACGCCAGGACCAGAAAATCACCATCCCAAATGCAGATGAGCTTTAAAACAATCTTCCACTCCATTTTCCCTACTCTCAAAGCTGGCCAGTCAGCACCGCCTCGGTACACTCGCTGATGTAGGCCTTGCGGCTGCTCAGATCGACGCCGAAGCGGGCCTCTAGTTCCTTCTTGATGCCCTTCTTGGTGACCTTCATGAGGTCGGCGTTGCGCAGGATGTCCCTGATCTCGGCGAGCAGCTGGTCGTCGGAGATGTGGGCGTTCAGGCCGGACAGGTCGACGAGCTCGACGTTGTCGGCGGCGGGGGCGGCGCCGAACCCGGGCGTCACGCTCATGCGCGACGCGTACGCCGGCAGGTTGAGCTGCGAGGCCGGCCGCGACCCGAAGCCGTCGGCGTAGGGGCCGTTGACCGCGCCCATGGCGTAGGGCGCGCCGCCGCCCGCGAACGACTTCGTGCCGTAGCTCAGGCCCGACAGCTCCGAGCGCGTGTCGTCGAAGCCGCCGTACTGCGTCTGTACGTCCAGCAGCTCGGCCTGGTACTCCTCCCACCGCTTGCGCGGGATGCTCGCCGGGTCGAACTTGCCCTCGTCCGAGACCACGACCCGCTGGCCCTTGTCGCCCGTCACTATGCGCGTCGATCCCCACGTGAAGTCGTCCATGTACCAGAAGGCGTACAGCGGCAGTCCAAAGGCAAAAATTGGCGTAGCCACCATGTAGATCAACATCCACCCGATCATATCCCACTTTCGTCGCAGAATGAAGATGACTGCCTGCAGACCGTATATGGCGCCCAGCAAAATGAAGGCAGTGATGGGTACGATGCTGTTGTTGGTTGCCAGTAACACGATCAGGTACACGATATAGCCGACAATGACGGGTTGCACAATGGTCGAGAGCAGGTCCAGGAACACGACGAAACGCATGCTAAAACAACAAAAGCCGCAAAGCTGCGCAAGTGGAATGAGCTCGATCAGGTTGTGCACCGTACTGTTGATCCAGCGGCGACGCTGGGACAGGAAGACCTGGAAATTGTTCGGGGCGATCGTCCAAGCGTGCGCTCGGTTAAGGTACTTCGTCTTATATTTGTTGTGATGTTTGAGAAGTAGCGTCGTGAGGTAACGATCCTCTCCCAAGTGCAGTAGGTTCTTCATGTGCAGCGTGTCGACGCGGTTGGTTGAGTATGCTTCGACGACTTCCTTGGACACGAATAGCGGCTTACCAGTGTCGGAAGCTCGAATACGGTACATGGAGAAACAACCCGGCAAACACGTTACAGAGCCGAAAAGTGATTCGAAGGCCTTAGTGAGGTTGTGCGAGATGTAATATTCGTAAACTTGCATCATGGTCACGGCCGATTCCTTTGCGTTCGACAAGGAGGTCTCGCCACAGACGCCAATGAGACGAGTGTCGTTGATGAATTCACCCACCATGCGGGTTGCGGAGTCAGCAGCGACCACCGTATCGGCATCGACTTGCAGTAAGTATTCGTAGAAGGTAGGATTGACACCTATAATATTTCGAACTTGATGATGCATTTCGAGTTCCAACGGAGTCATTGGCAGGTTATAGTGAACGCGATTCAAGAATCGCATCAGAATCATCTGAGAGTCACGCTTGCCACGGTTCCCCGGCCTAGTACCTCAATGTTAGCGTTGCAGGACGATAAGATGTCGAAATACACACTTGTTGACTTCCGATTCCTTTCCAACCTTGACGATGACAAGGAACGGCACTATATGGCCTTGAACTTCGTACAGACCGGTATAGACCTTGCCTTTGTTATGCTGCTTCATACCCTCTCCCAAACTTTCAAAGCTCAATGGCTCAGGCTGGACACTCTCAGGAACACCAAGAATATCGAGCACGATTCGCGGAGTGGGCCGGTCGTTGCCATTACCGATAATGAAACCGTCGCAGATGACGACGAGCAATTTGCGCTTATCATCGTACCGCATACGCGCTGCAGAGTCTATGGCTCGGCGCAGAGAGTCTTCGTCTTCGGTGTATGCGGGAATCTGGCAAATGACAAACTTTTCAAGGTTCTCAGGCAGGTTCTTGTTTCCGAACTGAAGAGCAGCCAAGAATTTGAAGCCAATGACGCTGACCAGAAGAATGGAGATGGCGAGCAAGATGAACTTTGCGAACTGACACTGGGTTGAGTTCCGAGTGTCGACATCGCCGACATAGAAGAGATTGTTGAGACAGACTAGCATGTGACTCTTTACATCCGAATCGATCGTCAGAGCTTCCCAGTACCTAGACACGTCTTGGCCTGCGAGTTGCTGGAACAGATCCACAACGGTCTGGTCCATGAAGTTGGTGTCGGGTAGAGGAGAGGGAGGTGCGGTTCCGACGGGATAGTTTACGGTTCGACCGCCAGCAACATATTTGGTCAAGTCGTAGACCTTTGAGTTCATGATGGCAATGGCATTCTGCTTGGAACCCAACGTTTTCACATACTGAGGCGTATAGCCGATGTGACCTTTCTCGTACGTTTTCTTGAGCATGTATTGTTGCTCCCACCACCAATCCGGTCGCGAGTCATTCGTAAACCATCTAAAGTCGTGGTACTTGGCGTTGGGATCTGCAGTGCTAGCTACAGAAGTTCCGCTTGAAGTATAATTTGTTGGCAGATAGTTCAATTGGACGGCTGGATCGACAGAGCCATTGATTCCATTGCATAGCGCAGAAACCTGGACAGGGAAAAGGGCTGTTGCATCGGTTCCCGCATACTTCTTGAGTGCGGATGTTGGAATAATGTTAGGATAATGTCGAGACATAAACTGGTCAAGATCATACACAATGCCACGCATCGCTATGTATGAATTTGCACCGCCCTTGCCGTTGTGACTGCTGAGCTCTACCTCCGAAAACACGTCTTGTCTCGGACAGATGAGTTCGGGCATACCAACTATGATATGTTAGAATGACGTTGACTTACTCGTGGAGAGTTACTTACTCATGAAGAAGATGACAAACGCGCACGAAAGCCAAATGAGCATGTTGATGGCAAGCTTTTCGCGCCATGCCATTCGTACATCCTTACGCGGTTGTCTCAATGTCCATCGCAACACGAAGTCAGGAATCCACCAGGTCAGGAAGTAGACGATAACCAGCCAGCGCTTGCGGCTTCCAGACGTCGGGAACGATTCGACGACTTGTTCACGCTTGGTATGGGATTTCTCGGCCATTTGCTCTCTTGTCTCAAGGTTGCGGAACATATCCCCGCCGTTGAGAGCAGAGGCATCAGCTTCGGATTTGGCGTCGAGATCACGGGCGCCAAAGTAGCCTTGATGTTTGTCATCGGAGTAATAGCCATTTCCTGGAGACGGAAGGAGTTTGGAATCGCCAAAGCCACTGCCAGGAGTCAACCCGCCTTCTGGGTCCGAAGGAGCAGGAAGCGATGGAATGTCGGCGACTTCAAGCCACCTTCTTTCGCTCAAGAACACGCCTGTTTGGCCGACCGCTGCTTCGTTGCGTGGCCATCCCCTTTCGTTGACGATGGCCTCGGCTCTCTCCCTGTCGGCACCAAGGAAGACATTTTCTCCCCCTGCCAAGTTGATAAATTCGGCATGTGGGATGAAGATACTGAAATCAGCGTTGCGAAGGCGCTTGGTAATCTCGGGTATTCCATAGTCTTGAAGTTGAGTCCTAACGACCTTGCTGTCGAACTGATTGGCAATACGCCGCTCGTTCGGTTTCAAGCAGAAAACGAAGTATGAGTTTGTGTGAGCGTCGGTCAGAACGTTTGTTATGTTGACAATAGAGGACAAAAATTGAGCAGCAACGCCTTGTTGTTGGCCTATCTCAGGTTTGGCCCTGCGTGAAGATGTACTTGGTCTACCTTCGCCTTCGCTAGCTGTATCGTCGTCTGGTTTTGGTGCAAAGCGACCGATCTTATCATGCTTTCGTCGAGCCATGCTAGGCATACGTCTAGGTTTGGATGCGACAGATGCTTGCATGATGGTATTACTCTTGCTTGAGTTGGTGACCTTTGTAAGAACTTCTTGCCCAAACAATTGACTGATAAAGTCGTTTTGAGAAGACGAGATGAGATTCATCATATCACCAGAGACGACTTCCGCGTTGGCTTCCACCAAACCCTCGATCGGATAGTCCACTTCAAGTTCGTAATGCTTGATCGTGAATGCGGCAGCATGGTTTCGAGAAGCAAAGTTACTGCCCGGCAAAACCGTTGTTGCACTTCCGACGACAATGGAAGGGTTCTTGCCCTCGAATCGTCTTCTGACGCTATCCAGAAATTGGAAGTCGGTGCGTCCACGTCTTGTTTGGTCGTCGAGAATGGCAAGCAAACCGTTTCCAACTCTGTTGAGCACCTTGACTGCATCACCATTGTCGTAGTACTCCGAAGCAGACACTTGGATTTCTTCAGTCTCTAAGACCTGCTGTTGGCGGTCGAAGAAGTTTTGAAGGCAGATATTGTACAACTGCTCGCAGGCGGCGTTGTTGAGAAGCTGATCGAGTACTTGACCCGTCGATGCCACCTTTGTGAAGCCAGGGAAGTCGACAAGAGCAATGGTGTTTGAAATATTGTCTTCAACTTCGCATACTCTCACATTGATCTTCTCAATGATGTAGGCTACGAGAAGGGTGTACAGAGTCCGGGCAAGTTCATCCGCATTGGCGCGTGCACCAGCGGGATCCAGCATAACGGTGACGCGATCTTTTCGGAGCATCTTCGTCTTGTGGCCAAGACTTTGTTCAAGGTCGTACGGAGCCACACCCATGAAAGCGGCGATGATGCCAAGTGTTTCGTGGTTGGTCACGGCTGTCACTTCTTCACCACCTTCGTGAGAAAAGCCACCGCTATCATTCGCCGAGGGAGTGGTGGTTGTGGTTTTGACGAACTCGAGCTGTCCAATGTGAAGAATGGCGGCAAGGACCTCGCAGATTTTGGCAATCTCACTTCGAGGGAATTCCAGCTTTCGCAAGGCAGTCTTGAACTGAGAGAATGCGGTACCATCATCAATGCCGGCTTTCAGTTGAGAAGGATGTCCGAGATATCGCCATCTCCTGCCACCTGACAAGTTGTCTCCCAAGCTTCCCGGATTGTCAAGACCCAAATGGGATCGTTCTGAGGAGGTCAATCCGGCTCGAAAGTAGTAGAAGATGTGGAAATTGCGTTCTCCAGGAGGTATGCAGGTGACACGGCTGCGCTCAAGGCGGTGATCTAGGAGCTTTCCTCCGAGTAATGTTGGATGCAGTGATGATGAAGTGTCGTACTGCAATTCGAAGTAAAGACCAGCCTTGGAAGCATGCAGACTGGTGGCTGTCTTGGTTCCGGTCAGAGCAGTGAAGACGTAGTTTGCATACAAGAGCTTGTCGGATAGCGGAGTGGATGAGAACGAAAGGATGGATCCGAGCAAAAGGTTGGAGAGGGTGCTTTTGCCCGAGCCTGGGTCGCCTAGGAAGACAATAGCCTGATTTTCCTTTCTGTGGCCAACTCTAGCAAATGCTCTGGTTGCCAGATCTTTCATGGCGGCTTTTGAGCTTCCTTCTTCTCCGCCATTGATGCCAACCGTGGGTGAGTGGTAGTTGTTGATGCAGATGTAAGCATGCGAGGAGAGTTGAGCTGTTGGCAGGTGTGCGTGGAATCGGCTTGCGAGGTGCGCAGTGATGTTGGTCTCATCGTGGATGTGATCGGGCAAGGACGGCAAGGACGCTTGAAGGTACTGGGCAGATGCCCCGGTGTTTGCTGCCATGTTTGTTCGCGAGCGTCCCCTTAGGGATCGCAGAACAAGGTTGAACGATCAAGTCGCGGAAAACGGCGATGGTCCGGGCGACCAACACGTGTAGAGGAGCGTGTAGAAGGGTAACGAAGGTGTTTCCACGGAATTGCGAGTGTAGAGTTCGAAAGCGTGGAGTGTTGGCTGAGGCAATGCGGTTCTGCCGGGGTCTAAACAAAAGGCAAGGCGGCGGGCCAGGAGCGACAACAGACTCCGAAACCAAGGAAGACAAGAGAATTAAGCGAGTGTCAAAGGAACAAACACAGCGAGTGTGAGGACGAGATAGAAGAAGGTCCCAGTAGTGATTGACGGACCGAGATGGTAGGAAGCGGAAGAGTAGACGTGGTGGAGCAATAACGGGATCAAAGGTTTTGGGTAGAGATGGTGATGGCCACAGAGAATTGATTGGGATGGGCTTGATCGACTGGTCGGTACAGGCTTCGGTTGCAAGGCCTCCCTGCCTACCCATACGCTAGCGTACCCTCTCGCCCACCCACAGCCTCAATCCCTTTGCATCCCCGTCTATTTTCTCTCCGAAGCATTAAAGACACACAGCTGTTGCTCATGCCCTTGGTTAGTGCATGGCGAAATTCAGATGCCACCAGCCGAACCGAGACCCGTACATGCATCAACCGTCGTCATGTTATCGAGTGGCGATTCGACATCCCTTCTCACCTGTCTAGTGCCGCACCCTTTTGTTCATGCTGCCGAGTATCAGCAGAGCAGCACGCTATTAAATTGTTACTGTATAGTGAGCGCAGGCCATTGTGCCCTGTTCGATCGGGCTGGCTGGATCTGACAAAAAAAATTTAAAAAGATCGTTGAGCGGATTTGCAGGCGCTGATTGGACGCTTCGATCGTTCCGTCTCTCCCTCCCCCAAAACAGTGGATTCAGGGCCGTAATTATCAGGGGGTCGGCGGCGCAGCACTGTCGGATTTTGGCCTCTCTTCCTTTCCCTGTTGTGCCAATTATGGCTTGAACTACGACAGCGTGATGTGCAAATGTTGGCGCGATCCATGCAATAGCCGGATTGATCGAGTGCATAGCTGCAAAACGCGCTCAAACCTTGAGTGTCGACAGCGTTGAGTCAAGGTGTTTTGCACTCCAGAAGCAGTGGAGTGGCCAGCGGAGGGCCGACGACGAAGCCCAAATATAGCCAGCATGCTCTGAAACAACAGCAGGGTCGGTCCATTTCTGGACAATAGCTGCAGTTCATCGCCTCGATACCGGCAGTTGGTGGCAGACCCTGTTGGCTGAGTGTGGACGGCGGCGAACAGGGGGACTCCCATTCCGTGGCCACTCCCATGCCGCCCGGAGCTAATCCCATGCCTCTTGGGGGTTAGAGCTCTATTGACTCCCGGCCAACGTAGCGCCAAAGGGGTGGGTGGTGGCGCGCGAAGCCGAAGTGGATCGCGTTGGATTTTTGTTTGTAGAGAGACATTGCATGCTAGCCTGTCCATTCGCTCCCTCACCCACGGCCACCACACGGACACACTCATCCACAATCCAGTGCACATTGCATTGCTTCTCCATCAATTCTCCTCCTCTCGTTACAGGCACAGACCGCTTTCACAAGGCCGTGTTTGTGCAACCTCCCGTTTCTGCCCGTTGAGTTGTTCCATTCTTCACCTTTCTGCATGGCCCATCGTTTTGTTACCTGTTGACGTGCTGTTCCATACATTCGCTTTCGCCGACGCACAACTCCAAACTCCCTAACCGAACATCTCAATTTATCCAAACCGAACAAGCATCGACCTTACCGCTGATTCTCGCCTTCGCTACAATCTTCGCTCGCTGCGGAATTCCTCACACCGACCCGGCTTATCGCTACCTCGTTAAGCGTCTTCGAGCAAGGAGACTTGTCTCTTTCGCTGACTGTCTCCTAACTCCTCCGTGGCCGTTGGCCAACAACTCGAGCACCAAGCTCAATTCTCCTCCATCATGGCGTACAACTACAATTCGAGCCGCCTGTCGACCTTCTCGAGCGTGTCCGGCGTCGCTCCGCGTCCTGGCAATCAGCCGTCCGCCCAAGTTTCTACACAGACTCTACTCAACGCCCTTCACACCAGCTTTACCAGCTGGCAATGGCATCCGCTGGAGTCCAGCACCAGCTTGGTTGTCAATACATGGAAGACCGCCAGCGAACCATCACCAGTCGATGGCAGAATTGGTGGTACTGTCGACCAAGACCTGGCTAGAAAAGCGTGGGAGCATGCTCGCCGACGAGCTGAAGATGGATGTGTCGTGTTATGGTATGCTTAAGATATTCTATGGATGGAATGTGAATCTGACACCTTCTAGCTCCACACACAACTCAACGCCATCCATGATAGCACCCTTCGCTTCTGCTCTGCCAATTCATGCGCCGGAATCGTTCTATACGGCTCTCAATGTCATCCGGGCATTCACACACTGCGTCACTCCCTTCAATCCCTCATTCCCTCGCTACTCCTCTCTCGCTGCGACCTTCAACCTCAGCATGGTCGGTGGAGAAGCCATTGGTGCCACTTTGGCCTTGTCTAAGTCCGGAATTGACACCAAGCGTGGCCTTCTTCATATTCCATCAGAGCCCGGCTATCGAGCCTTCGATGTTTTCTATTATCTCAACGTCAGTTCCGCCAGTAAAGGTGAAAGAGAGTTCCTCGGTCTCAAGCCATATTCAAAATATGAACTGCTAAAGAAGTCGGGAACATTTTCACCTCCAAAGTACATGCCGACGGCCGACGACGAAGCCGCAGCTGAAGCATTCAGAGATGATCTCAAGGCAATCGGTATCAAGGGAGTCCAGCGTCGCAACCTCATCTCCGCCTTGACTGGTCTTTTGAAGCTCGGTGATACTCTTGACGATTGGGCTTCTGATGACATCGTGGATATGATCTACGACGATGTTGCAGGCTTGCTGGATACACAGAAAATGGTCCTCGAGACGGCCGTCAATACAGCGGATCGCGAAGTCTTCATTTCTGGAATGTATGAGGCTTTGGTTGACTGGGTCATTGCTCGGGCCAACGAAGCCATCCGCCGCGATTTCAAAGCCTTCAAGGGTCGCACTTCCGATGTCGAGGAGTCCGGTCTCGCCGAAGATGATTTGGATGAAGATGCCGTCAATATCACTGTTCTCAGTATTCCCAGCATAGAGCTAGGCAAGGCTGTTGCCCTTCATACTGTTTTCGATGACGCCGACGGTATTAATGCGGAGATGAAAGCAGATGGAGTGCCTGTGCAGCCAGCAGGTGCTTCTGTCCTCAAAGAAATGAAGGACGCCGCAGCCGCATGCGAGCCAGATCTAGGAATTTTCACCGGAGCTTCTGGCCGCGAGGTATTGATGATTCGAGACCATCGCGAAGGCGTTCTCGAGAGACTTGCTCAGCATTGCCAAGCCGACAGCTACATGAAGGAAGTCCTTCATCCGCAAAGCGGTCAAGGCGTGGTGTTGGGCACGTATGGACGCTTCGATCTCGCCAACACACTCGCCAGCAGCAGAGTTTGGTTCCACTTGTGCCTTCATCCCACCGACGACAGCCCTGCAACTCTTGATACTTCAGTAAATCCTTGGTCCGCTGGTGCTGTATCCACTCAAATCCGACAATGGAGACTGCCGGAATGGGCCAACCGTCGCAACAAGCATCTCGACTACACTGTCGATTTCGACTTCGAGGAATTCGTCACGCGGTACGCGCAGCTTGGTTGCAAGGAGGGCCGCGAAGGTATCGACAGCTGGTTGCTCGAGCGAGGTTGGTGCAATGGCGAAGTCATTGTCGGCAGCGAGCGTGTTTGGGTCCGTGAAGCCGCCTGGTGGGAAGCAGAATGCATGATCGATAAGCTCGCCGAAACCCGCGAGGATACTCCTGATCAGTCCTTTGGAGTTCCGACGCCCATGGAGTCACCCTATCCCATGCAGAGCCCCGGAATGAGCGCTGGCTTCTTTGGACCGGCAGCCGGTGATGATGCAACTATTGGTGGTAGCAGAGACAATCTGCTTCAGCCTCAGCAGAGCACGAACACTCTTGGCATGAAGGATGCTATGGGTCGTCAATCTGTTGCTCCAACCATGCAGACTCGCAATATCAGCGGCGGTGACTATGGCCTTGGTACCAAAGGCGATACCCACAAGGGTATCTCCTACGAGGGTGGTCTTGATCCAGAACTTGGAGATGGTAGGGTGATGGTCGAGCGCAAGCAAACGACTGGTCGTCGCCTGTGGGTCATCTTCGTGTGGATGCTCACATGGTGGATTCCTTCTCCTGTCCTGCGATACGCTGGAAGAATGAAGAGACCGGATGTTCGTATGGCCTGGAGAGAAAAGGTCGTGCTCGTTTTTCTGATACTCATCATCAACGGCATTGTCGTCTTCTACATCATCGAATTTGGTCGTCTGCTTTGTCCTAATTTCGACAAGGCGTGGAATGAGAAAGAAGTCGGGTTCCACCAAGGTAACAACGATTTCTGGGTCAGTCACGCTGGATTTGTTTACGATCTTTCCAAGTTCTGGCGAACACAACACAGTGACACGGCTATCGAGACAACGTCACAGAATATGTTACCTTTCGCCGGAACGGACGTGACTGAATATATCAGGCCACCGCTCAATCTCGCTTGCCCGGATCTCGTATCGTCCGATTCCATGCAGCTTCAATCCAACAACACTTTGATCTATCCTCAGGCCGAGCATACCTCTGGTCCATTCTTTCAGCCTAATCCCCAAACGGCGCTTAGGAGTCAAACCTGGTACAATGCAACCTTCCTGCCCAAGATGAGGACCTTCTACAAGGGTGACCTTGTGTGGAGTAAAAGCACCGTTCACTCGCAAGGTCAAAACCAGCAACGAATGTGGTTCATATACGAGAACGGCGTTTACGATCTTACCGACTACTTCTACACTCAGAACCTTTACCAGGGAAGCTCAATCTATAAGTTCTTCCCTAGCGAGTTAGAAACCTTGGTCCAAGAAAATCCCGGTCTTGACATTACCAGCAACATTCAAGGCATGAACAACGCCACTGCGAAGTCTGGTAGTTTGCAATGTCTGAACAACTACTTTTACGTTGGTCTGTTGGATTTCCGTGACGAGCCAAGATGTCAAGTAAACAACTATATCTTGCTGGCCTTTACGATTATTCTTTGTACCGTTATCCTTACCAAGTTCCTTGCGGCACTGCAACTGGGTTCGAAGAAGCGCCCTGCAGCACAGGATAAGTTTGTTATCTGCCAGGTACCAGCTTATACTGAGGGTGAGGATCACCTTCGAAAGTCTCTTGATTCTTTGACTTCACTGGCCTATGACAACAAGAGGAAGCTCATTTGTGTGATTTGCGACGGTATGATTGTTGGTGGAGGTAATGATAGACCAACGCCAAAGATTGTCCTTGATATCCTTGGTGTAGATCCCAAAATCGATCCACCAGCTCTACCATTCAAGTCTGTTGGTCAAGGAAGCGAACAACTCAACTACGGAAAGGTCTACTCTGGTCTCTACGAATTCGAAGGCAACGTTGTTCCGTATATCGTTGTTGTCAAAGTCGGCAAGGAATCCGAATACAACTCGCCCAAGCCTGGTAACCGCGGTAAACGCGACTCACAGATCCTGATCATGAATTTCTTGAGCCGCGTACACCACCGTTCAGCAATGTCTCCTCTCGAGCTCGAGATGTTCCACCAAATCAACAACATCATCGGTGTTGACCCCGAGTTGTATGAATACCTTCTGATGGTTGATGCCGATACCAGTGTCAAAGAGGATTCGTTGAACCGTCTCGTTGCGGCCTGTGCGAATGATAACAAGGTTGCCGGTATTTGCGGAGAGACCTCTCTCGAAAACGAAGAGCGCAGTTGGTGGACAATGATTCAAGTCTACGAATACTACATTTCTCACCACTTGGCAAAAGCCTTTGAAAGCTTGTTCGGCAGTGTCACTTGTCTTCCCGGATGGTAAGTCCCGTTGCTTGACCTGTCTGACCAATTCACTCACAATTTTCTTAGTTTCTGCATGTATCGTCTACGGACCGCAGATAAAGGCAAGCCTTTGATCATTGACGAGAAAGTCATCCGTGATTACAGTGATGGCGAAGTGGACACTCTTCACAAGAAGAACTTGCTCCAACTCGGTGAAGACAGATACTTGACAACACTCATGACCAAACACTTTCCGAACATGTCGTACAAGTTCGAATCTGCATCTCATGCCTACACCGCTGCTCCTTCGGAATTTAGTGTCTTACTCTCTCAGAGACGTCGTTGGATTAACTCGACAATTCACAATCTGGCTGAATTGATGTGGCTCAAGGATATGTGTGGCTTCTGCTGCTTCAGCATGCGCTTCGTCGTCTTCATCGATCTTTGCGGCACCATTATCCTTCCTGCGACCTGTGCGTACCTTGGCTACCTCATCTACAGAGCAGCTTCGCACTCTGGACAATTTCCCATCATTTCGATCATTATGTTGGCGGCGGTGTATGGTCTTCAAGCCATCATCTTCCTCATCAAACGACAGTGGCAGCACATAGGTTGGATGATCATTTACATTATTGCATTCCCGGTGTATGCGTTCCTGCTACCACTGTACTCATTCTGGAGGCAAGACGATTTCTCATGGGGCAACACGCGTGTTGTGGTCGGCGAGAGCGGCCAGAAGAAGTTGATCGCGACGTCGGACGAGGGCTTCGACCCGCGATCGATTCCGCTGCAGCGCTGGGACGACTACGCGGCTGCCAACAACCTGCCGGGCCGCCGCGGCCTCGCCCACGAAAAGTCCTCCTACGACGACGGCCCCGCCTACGAGATGGATGACATGCGCTCCGAGTACTCCTCCGCCAAGCCCGCCTCCACCATCTTCACCGGCTTCCCCACCCACGCCGCCGCAGGCGTCTACATGCCGCCGACCACGCCCGCCACCCCCTTCGGCGGCGCCCCACGCGCCTCCACGTACTCGCTCATGTCGGCGGGCGCGGGCGGCGCCGCCAGCCCGCACGAACGCCTAATGAGCATGGGCGGGCTGAGCGACATCGCGGCGGCACAAAGCCAGAGCCCGTACGGCGGCGGTGCGCCGCCTGCCCGCCCGATTTCCACAGCCGCGCCCGACGCCCTCGCCGCCGCGCCCTCGCCCCGCGCCTCCACCGTCAACTTGCTTGGCGCGGGCGGCGCCGCCGGCGCGCGCCTCAGCCGCGGCCCGTCGCCGGGCGCCCGCGCCTCCCAGCTCAACTTCATGGATGGCCCCAAGAGCGGCCCGTCCGACGCGGACATCGTTATGGCGGTGCGCGAGTGCCTGCAGAGTGTCGATCTGGATACCGTCACGAAGAAGATGGTGCGTGCGCTCGTCGAGCAGCGCCTTTGCTGCCAGCTTGCAGGCGAGAAGAGGGCGTTTTTGGACGGCGTTATTGATACGGAGCTTGCGACGCTGTGAGGGAGCGATGAGAGATGGTGGGAAGTTACGAAGGATGGTGGTTGATATTTGCACATCTGGCGCGGGATTTTCTTATGGATTTCTCTCATTGACGCCCGCATTTGACGGTCACTCATTTGCATCTGGGATCTGGCTATTTTGACTGGTGTACTACAAAATGGATGTGCGATGGGGTTCTAGCTGGTAAACCTCACCTGCTTTAAAGAGCGTGGAGAGAAAGCCAGCCCTTCTAATGATAATATTTTGTCCATGGCATGTATGATTGAAATGGAATTTAGTGTTGATAATCATTTCCCTAAAGTAATGCTTTCTTTCTACTCTTTTATGTTGCGTTCGAATATGATATGGTTGAGATCTTGTCGTTCGATATACGGTTAACCTGTACAAACTTATACAAAACTCGACCTTCAATCCACATACGGCTATTCTCTCCAGGTAAGACTTCAATCTTTATCCAAACGAAGGCCTCATGACGTAATGGCCTCTCTTTAATTACAAAATGAGGATGTGTGCTGATAGTCGTGGCTCTTGATATTGCTCGTAATTTCACCACAGACTGTACGCACGCAGAACCGCCACCAATCTCAAAGCTGTGGAGGCGAATTTGCGGAGAGCTTATCTGTAATCTGGAGAGATGTGGAGCTGAATCTGGGGGTCTCCAGACGTGCGTCTCATCCTGTAATCCTGTAGCAGGTGAACTTTATCGAAGTTTTTCTACGGTAAATTTTGTGAGGCTCAACGCACTGATTTCGGTAACAGTTTTGGACCAATCGGACGGGATTCTCGGGGCGGCTGTCGGGAGGATTGGCTGATCGCACTGGCGGTCCGCTATCCGTTGTGGCGACGTAGTGCCGCTGTCCTGGAAATTTTTCGGCGATAGTAGGAGGCATTTTTGAATTCATTATTCTAATGGTGATGGACATCTACCTCCATTTCTCTCCGAGGAAAGGAGAGCATACACGGTGCATGTCCCAAGCCATGCGGTGAGAACTGACTCTGAAAACTCTTCGGAATTTCGAGTTCCAATTGTTCTCCTGGCATGATAAAAGTGTATCCACGACGAGATGACGGAACACGAATTGGAATTTTACGGCAGGACTTCTCGAAGGCTTCGATGGGTGGCCTGTGAACGGTGTGGTTACATCATACCGTCGGGCGTAGCGAATGCAGAGCCACGTCTTGTAAGCAGCAGGCACACGACCTAAGATTGGAAATTGGTGCATGGAACTTCGCAGCTTCGCAGAACAGTGGAAGTACCCGTGGTTGAGAATCCAAAGTAGCTCAACCGCGAAACAACGGCCAAAGGGTACCCTGGAGCATTGCTGCAGAAACTTTTCGGCCGTACATGTCTGTTCGCACCACCGGAAGATCGCCGAGAGGCCAGAAGAGCGTATGTCCGACTCTAGGAATGGGATTGTGAGTAATAAGAGCCAAGCGGAACGGCGGATAGTGATGGGGCTGATTGGCGGAGACACGGCGCTGAGTGATAGACGCTGAGTCCCCTGGGGCTGGAGTGTGTATCAGGCTATCAGCACCGAAATACTGTATCGTCGAAATTCCAGTGCCGCTGCGCCTATCGATTGGAACATGTGGCAAATTTAGATCTTTTCCTCAGCCCAGCACATGTCTGTAGTAATACGTGCATTCTTTGTGGTCGGCCTGAGCGACTCCTTTGGTCTTGTCGTCGAACAAGGCACTTTCAGGGGAAACAGCGAAAAGGAGGGAAAGGAGAATAGATAATATGAAATTTGGATACTCGCCAATCTGATACGCAGAGAAGATGCGTTGAGAGGCTGGCGACATTCATCTTGCGGTCCGTGAGTTGGGTTGGGTTGCCAGGCGGTCAAAAGCCGGAACACGCTAAAATTTCTAAATTTTTGAACGATAAAAAACCTGCGCCCCTTCTCCCTCGCCCACAAACCTTTTTTCGCCTGTCCTCTCCTCTCACCCTTTTTTTCACTTATTAGACTTTGTTTTCCTTCGTCTCCGGGAGTTTTCTGTTCTTTGCGCACGCAGAAAGCTCTCAGTCGTTGCCCGTCTTTAGGCTCGTCGAGATACCCCAAGAGAGAGAATTTTAGACTGTTCTCATTTCTACGAATTTTCTATTGCGATAGACTTGCAGCATAAACTTCAGACATCGTAACGACCTTCAAACCCTAAATTTAGACCAAATGGCTCCCTCCGCTGTCGATACCGCGTCTCCGGCCGCAGTCAAGTCGGAAAACCAGAAGAGCATGAAAGTGCTGGAAGAGTTGCTCTCCAAATTGAGCGTGTCCAAGGAACGAGATGAGATCAACCAGGCTTCACTTGATCTCGCGTCGTTTATCAACGGTGACATCGAAGAAGGGGACGCACCCACAAAGTGAGACTCTATTCTGAGACTTTGCCACTTGCTGCAGCATCATTGCTAACCCTTCGTCTAGGGCGTTTGACCTCCTGAAGAAGCAGTTTGCGAACAAGAAGGATGCTCTGGTTCGTGAGCGTGCCGCTGACGCCATCAAGGCAATCGCGGCTCACTCATCGGTTTCGCCGGCTGTTGAGCCATACCTGATTGCCCTTCTCCCAACCACACTTGCGGCCGTTGGCGACAAGATGACGCCTGTGAAGAATGCTGCTCAGGCCGCTACTCTTGCCACCGTCGAGGCTGTCAACCCGAATGCCGTCAAGGCCATCATTCCCACCCTTATCCACTCTCTCCGCACCGCTCAGAAGTGGCCTGAGAAGATGTGCGCTCTACAGTCCATCGAAACCCTTGCAAAGAAGGCACCCGCTCAGACCTCCTACCGTGTCCCAGAGCTCATTCCGGTCGTCTCTGAGGCAATGTGGGATACCAAATTGGAAATCAAGAAGGCTGCTTACGGCACAATGGAGAAGATCTGCGCTCTGATCGTGAACAAGGATATCGAAAAGTTCATTCCGGAGCTGATTAAGTGTATTGCCAAGCCAGAGAACGTCCCAGAGACTGTTCACTTGCTCGGTGCTACCACTTTCGTCACTGATGTCCATGAGCCGACTCTCGCCATCATGGTTCCTTTGCTCGAGCGTGGTCTCGTTGAGCGCGAGACTGCCATCAAGCGTAAGTCTGCAGTGATTGTCGACAACATGTGCAAACTCGTCGAAGATCCTCAGATTGTGGCTCCTTTCCTACCGAAGATGATGCCGGGCCTCACCAAAAACTACGAAACCCTGGCCGATCCCGAAGCTCGTGAAAAGACTAAGCAGGCTCTTGAAACCCTCACCCGTGTAGGTGATGTCAAGGAAGGCAAGATCCCCGAGGTTTCCCGCGCTGGCGACATCGAAACGGTTGTTGGTGTTCTCAAGAACTGCCTGTCAAACCACAAGGGAGCGACCGCTGCTAAGTTTGAGCCAATCTTGAACTTCATCGGAGCCATTGGAGGTCAACTTATCGATGAAAGGGAAACCGAGCCTATCGGCTGGGCCACCAACGCTCTCCCGTACGTCACTGTTCTCGTTGGTGAGAAGGATGCCAAGGGTATCACCGACGCTCTTCGCAAGCGCGCCTCTCCTGGCATTGAAGACGAAGATGAGGTCGAGCCTGATGAGGAAGACGGTGAGGATCTGTGCAACTGCACGTTCAACCTTGCCTACGGTGCCAAGATTCTGCTCAACCAGACCTCTCTGCGCCTCAAGCGTGGCCAGCGCTATGGTCTCCTTGGACCCAATGGTTCCGGTAAGACAACTCTCATGCGCGCCATCAACAACGAGCAAGTCGAAGGCTTCCCCAAGCAGAGTGAGGTTAAGACTTGCTACGTCGAACACGATCTGGACTCTGCCGACACTGAAATGACTGTCATCGAGTGGACGATGAAGAAGCTCGCCACTGTTGGAATTGAAAAGTCACAAAGCGAAGTCGAGGCTACTCTGATCGAGTTCGGTTTCCAGAAAGAACAGCTTGGAGCTCCTATTACTTCGCTTTCTGGTGGTTGGAAGATGAAGCTTGCACTTGCTCGCGCTGTCTTCGAGCAACCCGACATTCTGCTTCTGGACGAGCCGACCAACCATCTTGATGTCAAGAATGTCAAGTGGCTTGAGGACTATTTGACCAACTCTCCTTGCACTTCGATCATCATTTCTCACGATACCAAGTTCCTCGACGACGTTGTTCAGCATATTCTCCACTTCGAGCGCTTCAAGCTTAAGCGATACCGTGGCACTCTCAGCGAGTTCGTCAAGCGTGTTCCGTCCGCGAAGTCGTACTACGAGCTCAGCGCTTCAGAAATGGAGTTCAAGTTCCCGGAACCTGGTTTCCTTGAAGGCGTCAAGACCAAGGCCAAGGCCATTGTCCGTGTTACCAACATGGAATTCCAATACCCCGGCACATCCAAGCCCCAGCTGTCCGACATTAATTTCCAGGTGTCTCTTGGCTCTCGTATCGCTGTTATTGGTCCCAATGGTGCTGGCAAGTCCACTCTCGTCAACGTTTTGACTGGTGAACTTATCCCTACTGGTGGCGAGCTCTACCAACACGAGAACATCCGTATTGCCTACATCAAGCAACACGCGTTCGCGCACATCGATAATCACCTTGACAAGACTCCTTCTGAGTATATCCAGTGGCGTTTCCAGACTGGTGAGGATCGTGAGACCATGGACCGTGCCAACAAGCAGGTCACCGAGGATGATGAGAAGGCCATGGATAAGATCTTTACCATCAACGACACAAAGCGTAAGGTCATTGGCATCCATTCTCGGAGAAAGTTCAAGAATAGCTATGAATACGGTAAGTCGTTCATTTCTGCTTATTTCTGATGTTATGATCACTTTGGAGATATTTTGGTCGCCTTGGGCTGCTCCCCATGATCAACCTTGCCTGCTCGAACTTGACTAACAACCACTTTTAGAATGTTCATTTGCTCTCGGCGAGAACGTTGGCTTGAAGAATGAGAAGTGGATTCCACTTCTGAGCGCTGATAATGGATGGCTTCCTCGCACTGAGCTCCTCGCTTCACACGCCAAGTTGGTTGCAGAGATCGATCAGAAGGAGGCCCTGGCCAGCGGTCAGTTCCGACCACTGGTACGTCGCGAGATTGAGGCTCACTGTGCCAACTTCGGCCTTGATGCTGAGCTCGTTTCGCACTCTCGTATGCGCGGTCTTTCCGGCGGTCAACGTGTCAAGGTCTGCCTCGCCGCATGCAGCTGGCAGCGCCCGCATTTGATCGTTCTGGACGAGCCAACCAACTACCTCGACCGTGACTCACTCGGTGCTCTGTCCAAAGCTCTTAAGGCGTTCGAGGGTGGTAAGTTTTGACCGAAAACATATGTACGTTGAGTATAGACTAACACATCGTTAAGGTGTTGTTATTATCACGCACAGTGCCGAATTCACGAAAGACCTCACTGAGGAAGTGTGGGCCGTGCTTGATGGCAAGATGACTCCATCTGGTCACAACTGGGTCCAGGGTCAGGGTAGTGGTCCTCGCCTCGACAAGAAGGATGACGAGGAGGAGAAGTTCGACGCCATGGGCAATAAGATCGAGACTGGCAACAAGAAGAAGAAACTCACCAGCAACGAGGCACGCAAGAAGAAGAAGGAACGCATGGCCCGCCGGAAGCGCGGTGAAGAGGTCTTCAGTGACGAGGACTAAATGAAGGGTTCATCGCAAAATTACATAGACATTTGAGAGGTCTTAGACTGTCTAGAGACCGCATCAGCGACTACAGCAGAGCCGTGGTCTGAGCATGGCCAAAGGTTGAGGCCCAAAAGTGGATTTTCCTAATCGGTAAAGTAGTATCTTAACTATTTTTCATGACGAGCAGGAGAATAGAAGATAGAGATCGAGGATAATTGCTATCAGCTTCTGTCAGATAGACATAGATGCTTCCGTTAGACTTTTTGGAGCAAAGGGTTCGAAGGGAATTTGTAGTTTCTTTGAAATTTGATTCCGGATCATGCATCTCAACTATCACATTTCTCGAACGAGTGACGACCACTATGCTCTAAGTAAAGTATGTCATTTCCATGATTCCCTCACTTAACAAGTGCCCTGACTCCTCTCGAAGACTTGGGCGGACTTGCGGCAAAGTAATCATTCACGGTCTCAACGTCTTCCTCCCATGTCGTCTCGTACAGTTCCAAATCAAGTCGCCGAAAAATCGAACTCAGGGTCAAGCAGATTTCCGCATTTGCCAGGTTCAACCCTAAACACATTCTAGATCCTTTGCTAAACGGGACGAGATATTTATCGAGTCGCTCCGCGCCAGGTTTCAACCATCGCTCTGGATCGAACTTTTCTGGGTCAGGAAATACTGATGCGTCGTCGTGCATGATTTTCGAAGACATTCCAACTGGTGTTCCCGGAGGGATAGCATAGCCATTGTATTCGACCACTCTCTCAGGGTCGATGCGTTGTAGTCGGTGCATTACTCCATAAGACTTACGATGTCCCTCCTTTATCACGGCGGCCAGGTAGGGCAGCTTCTCGATCTTCGCAACGCCCAGCTGTGTATCGGGAGTGGGCATAGCCTCATTCAGTTCCTTCCGAAGCCCTTCGAGAACGTGAGAATGTGAGAGGATGAGATATGAAGTTGTATAAAGGAAGTGCGCTGTTGTAAGCATCCCAGCTGCAACAAGGTTTTCTCCTTCCTCAATAAGACGCCGAGCGCTTTTCTCAGAGGGATCACAGTCGCTATTCAAAAGTTCTTGAAAGATTGTTGGATGCGAGTCTGAGCCTCTGATCTCCTCCTTCTGTATACGTTGGACCTGAACAGTTATGTCCTTGTCTCGTAAGTTAAGTCGCTACTCGTTACAGAACAGGGACGTACATGTTCAAAATCTAGTATGCCTGCCATTTGAGGGTTAAGCTTCTTCGCCAGCCAGACAGGCATACTCTTAAGCACCGGTAGTAACCAGCCAAACTGTTTGACCACATGACACATCTCGGTAGGGCCTTTAAGTGATTCCAACATTCTTCTACCTCCTTCAAAGTTGTCGCTATCCACGCAGTGCTGACTGGTTGAAAAGCTATACTCCGTAATCACATCCATCGTCAAGCTAGCGACAGCGTTTGTGAGATTTACCGGCCGGCCAGAATTCTTATACTTGTGAATGTTTTCGCACAGCTGGTCAACTAGGGAGCGAATCATTGGCTCCAGCACCATTACAGAGCGACGGGAGAAGTAAGATGATAGTTGTCCTCTTCATAGCCTGTGGTGGTCATGCGGTAAAGTTGCAACCATTGAATTGGGGACTGCGAACATCTTGGCAGACCAATGCCATTTGTCGCGTTTGCCGGCCGAAGCTCCTGGATAGATCTTGTCGTAAGCATTTGGATCGCGGACGTGCAGCTCGTACGGATTGATACGAATAATGGGCCCTAGACAATGTTCGTTATTGAACAGTTCTCCTGCCAGAATGAAGCTGAGCCTACCGTATTGTTCGTGCAATTCCTCAATCTTCCACGTATAGCGGCCCGACAAGACAACATCGTAATAGAATTCATACCAAAAAGATATTACGGCTAACGGTGGACCGGGAAACTTTGCCAGGGGATGCAAATATAGACGATAGAATGCGATTGAAGCGCAATATGCTAGAGAAGCGGTGATAACTAAAATGATTTTAGAGAAGAGAGAAGGAACAGAGTCGCTGGTAGAGGTAAGGACCTCGAATAGCCCCATATTTGTACTTGAAAGAGTTCGAAAGACCTACTTCTAGCTCACTGCTTATCCTGAGACTGGAGAAAGTCCTGGTCCCTTTACCTTTGTATTGCTACTGCGGTTCCTAATGCGCTGACGACGCATTGGGGGCCGACCCTCTAGTATTCGGTCTTGGTAGACCACTGACCAATAGCAAGGGAGAGCTGAAATACAAATACATGAGCTTAGGTATGTTCTATTATAGCGCTGACATGTCGTGTTGCAGCTTGATCATCTGTGTTATGGATAGCACAGAGGCCTCAATGGACTCAATTTGGTATGTGTATTGTGTGTGTAGCTGTATCATGAAGAGAGCAAGCATCCTCGTGGGTGAAAGTCCCGAGGGAGCTGACTAAGCCTTTCCTTCCTTCCATGGCGTTACATCTGCGGCCTCCAAAACAAAGCTGTCCTCAGTGAAGATGGCTGTAAGCCGATGTCGCTTTGATGTCGAGGCGGAGGTCAAGGTCGCATTGCCGTTGATATGGAGGCCGACATTCGCTTTGATCGGTGCGAAGAGAACGAGGCTAAGGTTTCATTGCCGTTGACATTGACGTCGACATTCGCTATGATATTGGTTTAGGATCCGAGGGTAGCTGCCAGTTGTAATGGCCCACCGTAAAGGGTGATCACTCTTAAGAGTGATGTACAACAAACTGTATTCAATGCAGCCGAAGTGGATGAGTGTCGGTCACGTGCGCAACTTTGAACCTGATATTCGGCAAATCACGTGTTGATACCTTTTCAAGCCTCAGGCAACAAGAGGTCACCAACCTCAAAATTTTGGACGGGAAGTAGAGAGAACGCCGCAGCTAGATTCTCGCAAAGAATGTAGAACCTTCGGTGCATTCGATAGAGTAGCTTAGATGAAAAGAAGAGTTTAGGTTATGTGTTGGAAAAGACGATTATCAGTGGCCACTTTGGGCTTGGTGGCGTAACGGCTACCGTCGGGTCAACTTCAGGGTGTTTTGGTTGGCAACCCCAGATTAATTCTGAGAGTGTAAGATCTCAATTTCGTCTCGATCCCATTCGTGCAAAGGTGCGGAATAACGGTAATGTGACATTTCTTTGCGGGGCCACCGTAAGCCGTTGGAATGTATAAAACGCTGAATGACACACGGTCGCTCTTTGTTCTGATCAGTCTCCGGGTGGCTTTCACGTCTTCTATCATACATTCAATCTTCTCCTCTATTGGCCTTAAGTCAACATGCTGAAAAATAATCCATTTCCGTTCTTCCTCCTTTTACCTTTCGTATTCGTCATCGGTGGTATCGCCTATGTTTTCGGTGTAGTCATATATCGTCTCGCATTCCATCCACTATCAAAGTATCCAGGACCGTTTGTAGCAAAGATTACTGATATTCACATCGCTTGGCACGCTTGGAGAGGAAGTCGACATCTTCACTTGTATCGATGCCACGAGAAATACGGTGGGCCATTATTCTAAGCTACATATCTCAGACCCGCGCGCTGACTTCCATGACTGTAGGACAGTTTGTCAGGATTGGACCAAATACGCTATCAATCAATAGCGAAACCGCCTTGAAGAGCATTTACGGGTTTAAGGCGAACGTTCGAAAGAGCGACTTTTATCTCGCGTTCGCGGCAAAAGGCCCTCAAACCTTGAGCACCCACAGTAGTATCGACAAGCATATCCACGCGCGCAAGCGGCGGATCATGTCCCATGGCTTTTCTGACCAAGCAATGAGGAGTATGGAGCGCTTTATCAATTGGGAAATTGATACTTTCTGTCGTGTGGTTTATGACAGAACCTCCGCGTTGGTCCGACCGGCTTCTCCTCCTGAAGAAGCAGAGGGTTGGAGCTCGGCAAAGAACATAGCTAAACTATGTGACTGGCTAGCATTCGATATCATGGGAAATCTAGTCTTCGGCAAAGCATTCGACATGCTCGAGACGCCAAGCCAACGATTTGCCGTTGATCTCGTCAGTTCAGCTGCTCACAGACACAACATCTGCGGAACATACCCTCCGCTATACAAAACAGGGATGGACAAGTACTTACTCGGTAATATTGCAGCGAACCGCGCTCGTTACATGCAGTACTCCAAGGAACAGATGACGCAGCGCACCAAGCAAGGTCTCGAAATCGACCGCAAAGACTTCTTCTATCATCTTCTCAACGCCAAAGACCCCGAAACCGGCCACGGCTTCAGCACGTCCGAGCTCTGGGGCGAGTCGAACCTGCTCATCATCGCCGGCTCCGACACAACCAGCACATCGCTAGCCGCCACCTTCTTCTACCTCGTGCACAACCTAGCAGCGCTGCAGAAAGCCACGGCCGAGGTGCGCGCCGCCTTCACCTCGCCCGCCGAGATCGTCCACGGCCCGAAACTCACGTCGTGCGCGTACCTGCGCGCGTGCATCGACGAAGCGATGCGGCTGTGCCCACCGGTGGGCGGCGGGCTGCCGCGCACGGTGCTGAGCGGCGGGCTGCACGTCGACGGGGCGTTCGTGGGCGAGGGAGCAACCGTCATGGTGCCGCACTACGCGCTGCACCACAACGCCGCCTGCTTCCCCGACCCGTTTGCCTTCCGTCCTGAGCGCTGGAGCGCCGCTACCGCGACTCCTGACCTCGCGCCCTTTGTCGACAAAGCTCAGGCGGCCTTCTGTGCGTTTTCGATCGGCCCGCGCGGCTGCATTGGTAGAGGCCTCGCCTACGTCGAGATGACTACTACCATGGCTCGCTGCTTGTTCCAGTATGATGTCAGGCTTGCGCCGGGCACGCATCTTGGCGAGGGAGGGCGCTGGGGTAAGTGGGAGTGGGGGACGGAGAGGGAGAGCGAGTATCAAACGTTCGACACGTTTACGAGCGTGAAGGATGGCCCTGCCGTGCAGTTCAAGAAGGTGGCTTAGGGCCAGTTTGAAACGAAAATATGAACTACACGACGTCTCACGACACTAATTCATTGAGGGTTGCGTGCTGCGGTGGAAAACTTCAATTGCATTTGCGCCTATTGCGACGGAGTTGGTCCGCATTGGAAAATGGTATCAGGATCGACAATTTGAAAGTGTATGTACGGTGTTTCCCTGTTACTGATAACGACCAAAATTGTCTGTTTCCGAACCTTCACAGTGACCTTTCTCTGAGAAAAGCCTCAGAAAACAAAGTAAGATTGTGACAGTGGTAAGCTCGTCGCCGGCTCTGCCTCACATAGCTTACCGTCAGCCTCAACTGTATATCTTTCTGGGTCCACCTTCATCTTTGGCATAGTATCATTGAACTTCATATCCTTCTTGGTGATGGTTCTACAGCCCTTGACAGCCTCAACGCGCTTTCTGAGTCCATAGCTCTTGACTACGCCGCTGTCGATGCTCGCTTTACTGACGAACGTAATGCTGGTGCTAGGAACCATTGGCGCAAACATGGGCCTCATAATCACAGGCTCGACAGTCGGAATCGACGCGTTGGGGTCACCCATCTGCGCCCAGCTGATAAAGCCGCTCTTGAGCACGAGCGCAGGCTTGACGCCGAAGTTGGCGGGAGTCCACACCGCCAGATCTGCCACTTTTCCGACTTCAATGCTTCCGATCAGGTGCGCCATGCCCTGTGTGATGGCGGGATTGATCGTGTACTTGGAGACGTAGCGCTTGACGCGGAAGTTGTCGGCGTCTGTGTCTTTGTCCTCGGGAAGCGTGCCTCGTTGCACTTTGTTCTTGTGAGCTGTGTTCCATGTCCGCAGGATAACTTCACCGCAGCGGCCCATAGCTTGGGAATCGCTGCTAATCATACTGATCGCGCCAAGGTCGTGGAGCACGTCTTCAGCTGCGATGGTCTCGGCTCGGATTCGGCTTTCTGCGAAGGCCACATCTTCAGGAATGTTGCGGCTTAGGTGGTGGCACACCATAAGCATATCCAAGTGCTCATCCAGAGTATTGCGAGTATATGGACGTGTCGGGTTCGTACTGCTGGGTAAGACATTGGGATGTTCGACTACGGAAATGATATCAGGCGCGTGACCTCCTCCCGCGCCTTCTGTGTGATACGTATGGATGGCGCGATTCTTGAATGCCTTGATGGTCTGTTCGACAAATCCAGATTCGTTGAGGGTATCCGTGTGAATCAGGCATTGTATGTCGTATTCGTCACAGACACTTAGACAACTGTCAATGGCCGAAGGTGTAGTCCCCCAGTCTTCGTGCAGTTTGAGACCGCAAACACCAGCCGCACACTGCTCTTGAAGAGCTTTAGGCTCTGCGTCATTGCCTTTACCTGTGACGCCGAAGTTGAGAGGAAGTTCGTCGCAAGCCTGAAGCATATTCTTGACAAGAGTAGCACTAGGAGTGCAAGTTGTTGCATTTGTACCGGTGCTGGGACCTGTGCCACCCCCGAGCATTGTTGTAACACCAGAAGCAATTGCCTCGTAGGCTTGCTGTGGACAGATGAAGTGAATATGCGTGTCGAATCCGCCAGCTGTAACAATTTTGCCTTCACCAGCAATGACGTCTGTTGTAGAACCGACAATCAACTTAGGGTCGACGCCCTCCATGACATCTGGGTTACCTGCTTTGCCGATACCCACAATAGAACCATCCTGGATACCAATATCTGCTTTATAGATGCCAGTATAATCGATGATTAATGCATTCGTGATGACAACATCTAAGCAGTCCTTGTCCGCGACACCAGCAGCCTGACCCATTCCATCACGAATGGTCTTTCCACCACCAAAGGTGCATTCGTCGCCGTAATGTGTAAAGTCTTTCTCAACTTTGATCCACAAGTCTGTAGCACCCAGTCGAACGAGATCACCAGTTGTCGGGCCGAACATGCTAACGTAAGTTTGTCTATCGAGCGAAGCCATGTCGATGTGGGCAGCATCACCTGCCGGTTCCGGTACATGAAGAAATCCGCCTTCATGCAGTTTCTTGACGATACTTGTAGCGATTGAGGCATCTTCAATATATCCGGTTGCGATGTTGTTACCACCTTTGATGACTTGTTTTCCGCCGATTTGGACAAGAGTCACGGTCTTGGTATCTCCAGGTTCAAACCGAACAGACGTTCCAGCTGGGATGTCCAGTCTGTATCCATGAGCTCTGATGCGATCGAATTCCAACTTTGGATTAGTCTCGATGAAATGATAGTGGGAGCCAACCTGTACTGCATGAGCGAGCGCGTTCTTAGGAGTTACTTGCTTGCTTGTAGCATTGAAGGTCTAGCATACCTGTATTGGCCGGTCACCTTTGCTGACAACCTTGAGTTGGATCCTCTTGCGGCCCTTGTTCAGCGTAATTCTTCCCTCTTTTACGGGAATGACGGCACCAGGTTGCTTCTCGGCGGCAAACTCTGCAGAGTCCGGGAGTGGGAAGAGATCATTAGATGGAATAGGTAAGAAGCAACCGTATAGGGCCTTCTCAAGATCACCGTCATCCGTGCTTACGGGATGGTGGACGGTAACGAGGTAGGTGCCCGTTGGAAAAGTACCTTCGATCTGGAGCTCCGCGAGAGATGCAACGACTGATGGCAAGACATGTCTTCTTCCGAGCATCTGTTTGCCAATATCCATGAGATCGGCGACAGTATGTTGTCCATCGCGAACGAGCTAGTCGTTTATTAGTATTCATCGTCATATGATGATGTATTCGAGGGTACCAACCTCCTGCAGATTGTTCGCTATCAGTGCCTACGGGCCGTCAGTAAGGATTCGTTCTTTGAGTTTCAGAGACATACGGCAGATTCGGCATGATTGAGTTTCACACCTCTAGCCAGACGTCGTTGAGCAAGGAAGCCAAGCTGTGATATAACAAGCTTGTCGAGCTGCTATCTGTTAGACCAGATTGTATTTGGAGGTCCTGAACGTACTTCTTTAGGTTCAAGTTGCATCTTGACGAGTTGTAAGCTCAATGGAGCTCGATGACAGGTTTGAATTACTCAAAGTCGTTGACTGCGGAGACACGGAGGAAGACTTCATCTATATGTTGCTCGTACCAGGCTCAGCATGCAGTCTCAAAGCAGCAAAGCGGGGTCACGATAAGGCGCTTTGAAGCTTAATGCGGGGATCGATTGGGGCTTCACGTTTGCACGACACGAGACAACATGTAAAAAGAAAGCAGGTAAAACAAACTATGTTAAACAAGCCTGGCACTTTCTTTTTGTTTTTTCTCAACCTCATCTCTCCGTTTTTATTCATGAATAAATACATCTTGCGCGAAGCTCACCGAATAATAATCTTCAAGCAATTGAAATAGGAACCGTAGCAATACCACCCTCTGATATCCCTGAAAACCAAAACATGACTTCGTCCGGCCGAGCCGTTGGTCGACTCGCGAATGGTCGTAATTCACATCGACAGAGCCGTTGAAGCCTGTACCTACCAATTCACCGTCCGAGACGCAAAGCAGCTACCGCCGTGAACGCCGAATCATAGCGTGGAAGCGGGATGAAGCCGCGAACAAGGAGACGGAGAAGCGCTTAAGCCTCGCCCTTGCCCTTCTTCTTCTTCTTTTCCTTGGTAGCAGCCGGAGCCGGAGCTTCCTTTGTGTCTGCCTTGGCTTTCTTCTTCTTCGGCTCAGCTACTTCCTTCTCAGCCTTCCTCTTCTTCTCAGCCTTCTTGGCGGAGGCAGGCGTCTCGGTGACACGAAGCTGAGCGGACGGACTCGGGCTCAGGATGGCCGGAGCGGCTCCGTTCTCCTTCGCCTTGCTCTTTGGAGCTTTGGCCTTCTTGGCCTTAGCTGGCGGCGGTGGTGGAGGCTTCGCGGGTTCTTCCTCCTCGTCTTCGTCTTCCTCGTCTTCCTCGTCCTCGTCATTGATTTCTTCGACAGCTCCGTGAGCGTCCGCCACAGCTTCAATGTCAACGCCAGTCTTCGCCTTGTACGCGGCGACTTCGAGCTTGTACTGCTTGTTGTTCTCCTCGTACTTCTCCTTCCAGATCTAGTTGCAGGTGAGTTAGCGCATGCACAGCTTCATGAACGTTAGAACATACCTCTTTCTTGTCAGCAGCCATTTCTTTCCAGCGCTTGAGAATCTCGCTGTTGACCTCGACTGGAGTAGCCGCCTCACCAAGATCCTTCTTGACTTCAGGACGCGCGTGGATGGAGTACAAAAAGTACGCGGTCAAGGGTCGCTTTGGCGCGTTGGGATCCTTTTCCTTCTTGGCACGCTTCTTCTTGACCTTTGTGAGGTCGGAGTTCAAGCCAGAAATGCCCGATCCGAGGAGAGCGCCTTTGCCTGTCGGGTTCAGGTAGTGCTGAACGGCGTACTGGGTAAGAATCTCTGGCGCGACACCGCCGGCGGACAACAGATCGCTGGTATGCTTAAGATAGGCATTGTTAAGCTCATGGATCACACCGATGAGGGTGGTGAGGCCGGAGACAACCTGTGGTGGTGCGTGTTAGCATGGACGTAGCTTGTTATGAAGCTATGGCTGAGGCGCGTCGCGAATTGCGCCGGCAGCAACAACAAACTTACCGAGTCTCGAGTGCGGAGAAATTCCTGTAATGGAATTGTTACTGTTTGCTCGGCGGCCTTTTTGTCGGCCTTGGGTTCAAGAGGCCGTTGGCCGGCCATGATGTTTGTGATGGGAAGCTATTCGCGATGGGCTGTGGTGGTGACGGGGTGGTGAAGAGCGGGTGAGGGAGGTTGAAGTTAGGGAGTGAGGGAAGTGTTGGATGGCGGGTCCCGGGGGGCTTAAAGGAAAATCGAGACGCTGGGCTTTAGCGCACTCCCCTCTAACACTCAGCGACGCATCCCAAACCCCAGCTTTGGGCAGCCCGCCCCAATGTAGCTGCCTCTCGCACCACGCTTGAGCCGTCAATCCCGTACAACTTCAGCCGGAAGCGTCGATTTTCTCGGCGACATGGCCCTGGTAATTTGGCTCTGGGCTTCACTGCAGCAGTATTCGTAATCGCGCGGGCTGCGCGGTGTGGTCGGCCAGTCAGCCACTGGGTCGGGGCGGCGGGTGTCACTCAATGCACGGAAAATTGGGAGGGCTGGTTCGCTAATACCGAGGTGGGTGGGCGGAAGGGACCTGCGAGGGAGCGCGAAAGGGGGATGGATGGGAAACGGGAGGTGGGAGGGTGGGCGGTAAAGCTGTAGGCTGCTTGCCGGCATCATGGCCTGCGTGGACACCGCTGGTCTGGGCCAGGCCTCCTGATTCCGTCCTCGCATCCTTGCCGGGTCCCGCCGCTTTGTCGTGGCCTCATCTTCAGCGACACCCGCCCGATGAGTCGATATCTCGCTCGCTACCACACCTTCGAACCCACCCGACTCCAACCGCACTCCTCCCTCTATCTTCAGGCTCCCCCCTTTGGCATTATCGCGGATCCCGCCCGAAGGTTTGGTGAGGTGCGAAACTTCATAGAAGATGGCCGTCGCAAAACCGATGCGCGGTTTCCATGTGTCCCCTCGCTGTTTTCAACCGACCAAGTCCGCTGCAGCCCCTAGACTGATAACGCCCCGAGACCACGTCTGACGGCGCAAACAAACACAGAGCTCCGTACCGTGCCAGCCGCCAACACAGCGAAAGTTCGAGGTCTTGGAGGTACGGGTATTTGCTCGACAAGTTCAGCAGCGCAAACTACAGAGCCAACGCCATCTTCAGAGTCATTCTCAGCATTCCAATGCCGTGATAGCCCGATTCCTTCCACTACTCATCATCTCACGCAAACCAGTATTAGATAATTCATATCGCAAAGCAAAACTGCGAGTTCATTATTGACTGCATCGAGACCCCACGTGACTTTGCACTGGGTATAAACATTTCACCACAACGTGTCGATTGTTTCGAATCTATTATAATTCAAAGAAGCAAAGTTTCGTTTTGCTGCTAAGCAACGCTTCGTCGCTCAATGGGCAGAGTAAAGACACTCAAAGGTAACAATCACGTGATGATCGCGGCGTCCTTTGAAAGCCGATTTGGAAAGCTAGTGACGTCATTTTTCGATTCACTTCAACCAACTGTGAACTGGCCAGCGATTCAGGTGCCTTGAATTCGTTGTGTGTTCTAATATGTCCTCTTATAGCAACGCCGGGGCATAAGGTGGTACACTCTCGGAATCCTCGAATTCTTTTGGTCGTCGTGTTGAAGATCGACCTGGCCTTTCCTCCAACCAGCTTTTCGACCCTCTGATATACAAGTATAGCGGTCTCTTGACAATTGCCAGCTTTTCGTCCAATTCTCACTGCGGATGACTATATGCGACTTCCATTGCACGATATAGACGATAAACAATAGAATCGCACTTCATACGAAATCTGAAGGTGATGTTGTGATGACCACTGTCGCTCTTTATGATGATACTTGTATTCGACATGACCGCTTCACTCCAGTCGAGATCGAAAGCCTGAGGAACGAATTCAGGGAATTGCAAATACTTGATCAGATACCGAGGATCAATTCTTTCAATACAGATCCTATCTCCCTTCGATCCCGGCCAAAATGCCTCTCAACCCTGAAATCACTGCTCGGCGGCCAGGTCCTAGTCGTAGTCAGAGTACATTCGGTCAAGGTACTATTCCAAATGCGAAGAAACCAAGAAGCAGACCACCCGTTGGCCATAGAGACAATCTCCCGCTCTTCGTCCGGCCGCTTCCAAGATATTCTGGGCCGTATAGCGTAGGTCAAAGACATGCCAAGACCTTAATGTGCCTTGTCGCTAACTCTTCTCAGGTCGGAATTATGGATATTGAAGTTCCGGTAGACAATCCACGTTCATTCTCGCATATTAAACGACACCATCAGCATCTGATCAAACTAGAGACATGTCTGGTGGCAATTTACTATCCAGCTGACTTCGGTACCGGTGCAGGTAGAGATCCTGCTGGCTGCAGAACATGGTCACGAGAAACATGGCTACCTCGACCACGAATTCAAACCGCTGAAGGATATTCCAAGTTTGCTGGGCTCCCGGAACCACTGCTACTGCCCTTCTTTGCGCTGACCACCATGTTCACGAAGATTCCAGCCTTTAGAAATGCACACCCTGCTAAACATTGGCCTTCAGCAGACAATTCTAGCAGTGAAGGATATAAGCATAAGGACCGGCAGGGACCTCCACCCGTCGGCGAGCGCACTTCTCCTCGTTTTCCATTGCTTATATTCAGTCATGGCTTAGGTGGTACTCGCACAGTCTATTCAAGTGTTTGCGGTGAATTTGCAAGTTACGGCTTTGTTGTCTGCGCCATTGAACATCGAGATGGCTCTGGACCAAGAACCTTTGTCAACCATGCCAAAACAGGTCAAGGCAGCATCGAAGAGTTAGACAAGCATAGCTGTATTGACCACGGGTGGGAAGAGAAGAGAAAAAATTATGACAGAGTCGATTATGTATGGCCCAAAGACAATCCTCATGATACAATGCCTCAGAACACTGATGGTGTTGACCTCGAGCTGCGAAGCGCACAGCTGGAGCTCCGCCTTGCGGAGATAGAAGCCGCGTATCGGGTTTTAAAGGACATATGCGAAGGTAGAGGTGCTGAAGTAGCAGCAAAGAATCTAAGACGCAAAGGATTCGTGGGATCGAGTTCTCGCGGTCTGAATGGCGTCAACTGGAATGAGTGGCGTGATCGCTTCTACCTCGATCAAGTCACGATACTCGGACATTCCTTTGGTGGCGCAACAGTAGTCGAAGTCCTCCGTCACGCAAAAAGATTTCCATTCATCTCTCAAGGCATCATCTATGACATCTGGGGAGCCGCTGTCCGCCCGCTCGAAGGTGATGTTCGCAACAGTATCCAAACGCCACTCCTCGGTATCAATAGCGAAGCTTTCATGTACTGGCAGCAGAACTTTGATACTGTCACATCACTGACGAACGAAGCTAAAGAGCACGGTTGTCCGTCATGGCTGTTCACCGTCAGAGGCACAGTCCACATCTCACAGTCTGACTTCTCCATCCTATACCCACATCTATGCACGACGATGCTGAAGCAGACGGCGAACCCAAAGCGCGCTCTAGACTTGAACATCGGCGCGACACTCGAGTTCCTGAAGCTGGTGATGAAGAAGCGCGCTGCCATCATCGAGCGCACTATGAAGGACGAGGGTATCTTGACCGTGCCCATCCTACCGGAGGTCCCCACCGACAACAAACCACCGGGCAAGTGGATCGCCTTGAGGCTGGATATCCCGCACAAGTTCAAAGCCCGGCTTTTCGCTTCTCTCAAGCGCAAGGTGAAAGGGGCTTTGAAGCCGGAGACTAGCCCCGAACAGGAAATTTGGATGCATGTTTCGAGCACTTATGGTGATGTCCGCAGGTGGGCGGAGAAGAAGGCGGCCCAAGACTTGGAGAAAGTGGAAACTGAGAAAGATATGGAGATCGAAGAGAGAGAGCCCGAGGAAGACTCAAGAGAGCGAGAGGCATCAAGAAGCGAACTGGATGAGAAGCGTGAGCTTGCCAAGAAAGCAGAAGAAGATAGTGGAAGTATCACGTCTGAATGATTCTGCATTATGAGACGATCGACAAAGTTGTCATTGCAATGGCGTACAGGTGAATCGGCGTTGAGTTTGCGCTTGCACTCTATCGTAGACCTTTCGCAGCCGAGCGAGCCAAAAGGTGTTGTCAGGGTTGGGACATTCAGCGTTCATACTGTGTCTAGGTAGGCATCGTCAATAGAGAAAATCGCGAAACAGACTCCACGGTATTCATAGAATGATCTTATATTCGCACTCACAGTTCATCTTACAACTCAAGGCCTCGAGAATGATCGTAGAGAATCTAACAGTTGCAAAAGCTAGTCTTCATATCTTTTCCACCGTTCAAATACATCTCATCATGACTCATCACGCATATCCAAATGGAACATTCATTTCTTTCGACTATTCAACCACTCTAAAGCATCTCCGGCGCCTCTATCACTTGGGAAGACAGGGTACCATACTTTAACAACCTCGCCATCCTCAATGGCAAGGGTAAGCCTCTTGGTCAACCTCTTCCCTTTCCACTCAAACGTTGGGATGCGCATGGCATCCGCGAAAGCCAGATTCTCGTCGCTGAGCAACTGATATTGCAAGCCGAGCCTTTTCTTGGCCTCGCGCTGGTACTCGGAGTCCTGAGTGCTCAAGCCAAACAGGTTGTTGACGCCGGCGGCATACAGCTTTGCGCTGGCGTCGCTGAAGCTGCACGCCTGCGGACTGCAGCCTCGCGCACCCGGGATGTCGTTCCACTCCTTTGCCACCGTCTCGCCTGGCGCGCCCGTCCGCGGGTAGCAGAACACGATCGTCAGTCCCGGCAGTGCGCTCAGGTCGATGCTGGACCCGTCGGTCGCGGCCAGCCCCACCGATGCCGCTTTCATGCCGCGTAGGTGGTCGCTCGCGCCGTCGTCCACGGGAGCGGGAAGATCCGTCGGTAGCGGGAATGACATTGCGGACGCGGACTGCGATGTGTGGAACGGTCGGCGCCGTGAGTTAGACAGATTGTATCGAGCTGGAGCTTTTGCATAAAAATTGACCCGAGAGTTCAGCGCAGCGCACCTCAGAGATGATGAGGAGAAAGACCCATAAGATGACTTCGGATGATTTACGACGGCGGATTGATGTCCGGGAATATAGTAAGCACCAAGTCGTCTTCTTCCACCGAGTGGCAAGAGACTCCAAGTTCGAGGCCCCGACTTATTCATGAATTGTTCGAGGCCGAGATCGCGGAAGCAGAAAGCTTGTTCCCGGACGTTATACGCGGTACGTACCTCGTTGGAGAATTGGAGTTTTGATCGTATCTGACGGGTTGAGGTCGGGATCCACCCCGAAATTGAGCCTCTAGGTTCAGCTCCTACCGCCAGCGAATAGAACCCTCTGATCTTCTATCGCAACCCACGGCTCAAACACAACGTAACGCCTCGTTTAGAAGGCCCCGTCTCGCTCAAAAATCGATGTCATCAATTGGCGGTACTCGAGATTGAACGTTTCTGCGGGGTGCAGATGCACTCCGTCCCGTCAATCGCCCTGAGCCCAGGGAATACCACGCAACCGCAACAAACCACTGATGCATCCCCTCTCGTGACGACGTGCCTTGCTGGGACTTTTGTCGCTCAATTGCCCATCCAAGCACCATCTCCGTAGAGAGTAGTGTAGCGTGGAGGCGTCTCCTCACATTAGCTTCAACGCTCCAGCCGCGTCCTACTTCCACTTATCTCTTGTAAAGACGTTCCGCCAGTAAGCCCGTTGATCAGTCATTCACGGGCCTCATGTTAAGGTAACACCCTATTTTTCCCTGCTTAGGCTGTGTTATCGTCCAGTGGATGCCATCGTTTTGCTTGAGCGGAGCCTAATTTTACTGGATGGCCCATGGATTCATCCGCTGTTTCAAACATAAGAGCATGGAATTGCACCTGAGGACATATGCGGTTCCCCGACCATAACTACACCTCACTTCTGAGTTTTTAATTCTTTGGTCTTCATCTTACGATGAGGAATTGTATTCTGACGGTGTTGAGCTTGGTCTCTATTGTTTCCAATGTATTTGCGCTTACACCAGCTGAGTGGCGATCTCAAAGCATATACCAAGTTCTAACCGACAGGTTCGCTCTCACAAATGGAAGCACTTCTGCTTGTGAGAATCTCAATGACTACTGTGGAGGTAAATTCAAATTCTCTCCCTGCAGCGCATATTCTCATTCTTCCGCAGGCAGTTTTCAAGGTATTATCAACCACTTAGACTATATCCAGAGCATGGGCTTTTCTGCCATCTGGATTAGTCCTGTGGTTGAAAATGTCGTTGGGCTTACTTCTGACGGTAACAGCTATCACGGATACTGGGCTCGATGGATTGATTCCATTAATACGGCTTTTGGCGCGCCGAGCGACCTGTTAGCTCTGTCGGAAGCTCTACACTCGCGCGGAATGTACCTCATGGTCGATGTGGTCACCAATCATATGGGATACGAAGGCTGCGGAACTTGTGTCGACTATAGCATCTACGATGTTTTCAACAACGAAGAATACTTCCATCCATTCTGCCTCATCACTGATTACAGTAATGAAACTGATGCGCAATTGTGTACGACCGAGTTTCTTTTAGGTACCGCTCAAGCTAACTCTTGTAGGCTGGGAGGGTGACAACATTGTGTCATTGCCCGATCTACGAACTGAGAACGACACCGTGGCGGGAATGTGGAATAGTTGGATCACCAACCTGGTCGCGAACTACTCGATCGATGGATTGAGGATTGACTCATGCGTTGAAGTTGACCAAGAATTCTTCCCAGGGTTTGAATCTGCAGCCGGGGTCTACGCCGTATGCGAGGCATTCAATGGAGATCCCACTTTTGTTTGTCCATATCAGAACTACGTTAGTGGCATGTTGAACTACCCAGCTTACTACTGGGTAACTCAAGCTTTCGAGTCGACGAGCGGAAGTATCAGCAACTTGTACAATGGAATCAATACCATGAAGAGTGACTGCGCAGACACAACACTCCTTGGTTCGTTCCTGGAGAATCACGACAACCCGCGTTTTCCATCATACACTTCTGACTACTCGCTCGACAAGAATGCAGTTGGCTATGTAATGCTTGCAGATGGCATTCCAATTATCTACGAAGGACAGGAGCAACACTTCTCTGGTGGGTCAGTGCCAGAGAACCGTGAGGTCATCTGGACCACAGACTATTCAACCACTGATCCCATGTTCTCTCATATCACTACACTCAATTCATTGCGCAATTGGGCAATCAAAGTTGATTCCGGCTACACAACCTACAAATTGTACCCAATATACCAAGATAGCAGCACCATTGCTACACGCAAAGGCACCGATGGAACGCAAATGATTGGTGTCTTCAGCAATCTTGGTTCTGGAGGAAGCACGTACACGCTCACTCTTTCTGGCACGGGTTATACGTCTGGCCAAGTGGTAATGGAAATCTTCACATGCACTGAAGTTACGACAGACAGCTCTGGCAATATCGCCGTACCTATGGCTTCCGGTCTGCCACGAGTATTCTATCCTGTCTCTGCGTTGTCAGGCTCTGGTATCTGTGGTCAAGGCACAGGTGCCTCGACAACCACGTCTACATCTTCGTGCGCGACGGCTACCAGTGTTGCCGTTACCTTCAACGAACTTGTCACCACCACGTACGGCGAGACGATCAAGATATCCGGCAGCACCTCACAGCTTGGCTCGTGGGATACAGACAACGCCATTGCGCTGTCCGCAGCTGACTATACGGCGAACGACCCGCTATGGTTCGTCACCATCTTGCTGCCCGCGGGCCAGAGTATGCAGTACAAGTTCATCAATGTTGCGACGGATGGCACGGTGACTTGGCAGGATGGTGATAATTTGGAATACACTGTTCCCACGGGCTGCTCTACGACGGCAACGGTGAATAACACCTGGGTGTAGCTGTATTCGTAATTTGTTGGAAGTTTAAAATTGATAACGACGTAATGACTAACACTTCTCTGTTGTACCTGGATGTGGATCTCACCACGCGCGACCAACAAGTGTGCCTTTAAATCCACACCTTAGCAACTTGAGACGACGCAGCTGGTGATACGACGTGTGAACTTTCAATACTACACCTTCAACTGCTCTCGGTGAATGTGAAAGCACCATTTTGAGTAGCTGATGAAGACTTTCGATTTCTGATAATCAAGTAATGCGAGCCTCTCCTTATCATTGTCTTCCACTCCACAATGATTTTCATCCCACATTGATAATTCCGTAGCATATTCTAGAGCAAGGCTGTAGGGCTGCAAATCGCAAAAGATTCCGCGACTGACGCAATGCGAATTCGCCGACTTTCCCACTCTCATGACGACACACAGCCCTTCGGCCCACGATACCCTAACCAATGGGAGTTGACTTGATTACAGTTTATCGTACATCGCGAGTCCCTAAATGCCCCGCGGCGCTGCCCCTCATACTCTAATTCCATAATCTGCTGCATTTTGTTTCACCTGAGATACCCTCACTGATCCCTTCTATCCCACGCTCTAGTTACTCTTTCCATTATCTTCATTTCGCAGTGGATGAAATCAATTGGCCTTCTACGTTCGTCTTCCATCTCCGAAACACTGGAGCTATTTGTCGTGAAGGCATTCGTATATGCCTTTGCTTCTACGGACCTCAGTTTTGCGAATATCAACCATTAGACCGCTGCTCAATAGCACAGCTTCCAGATTCCCTTGCACGCCCTACTTTTCCACCTTTTCCCGTGCAATGGCGGCCGAATTCAAGCTTTCGGTGCCTGCATCCTCGCTGAAGAACGGCGGCAAAGCTGAAGCCGAGGTCGAGGGAATTGAAGAAGGCAAAGTCTTACTGGTGAAGAGCGACGGTCACATCTCCGCGTTGAGCGCAAAGTGCACGCATTATGGTGCTCCGCTGGTGAAAGGCGTGTTTGATGGCAAGAGCAGACTAACATGTCCTTGGCATGGCGGTGCGTGAGCAAGACTACCTCCAATTTACATGGCTGCATCGATATTCGGTCAAGCGGCGCAAAATTTGAGCGGAAATGAGTTGCGAGTGCTAACTTTTCCCAGCATGCTTCAACACGACGACAGGAGACGTCGAGGACGCACCGGCGCTGGACCCGCTGGCGAAATTTGAAGTCTTCGAGCGCAACGGCGCTCTCTACATCAAGGCCGACGAACCTGTCATCAAAGCGAACCGCAAGGCGCTAACCATCCGCTGCAAGGCATCATCACAGGAGACAGTGGTCATCGTGGGCGGCGGCTCTGGAGCTCTCGGCGCAATGGAGGCGTTGCGCGCGGGCGGCTACAAAGGCGGCATCACGGTCGTCAGCAAAGAAGGATACCGGCCGATTGATCGAACGAAGCTGTCCAAGGCGCTACTGGCCGACGTCGAGAAGCTGGCGTGGCGCTCACCCGACTTCTACAAGGAGGCAGGCATCGACTTGGTCGATGACGAGGTCACGGCCATGGACTTCGCCGCAAAGACCGTCGGCACGAAGTCTGGCAAGAAGATCTCGTACTCGAAGGTCATTTTGGCGACTGGTGGCTCGGCACGATGGTTGCCGCTGGCGGGCCTCAAAGGCGACCTCAAGAACGTGTTTGTGCTGCGGACCGTGCCGGATGCGGAGGCTATTGTCAAGGCAGCGGGCGAAGATGGAAGCAAGAAAATCGTAGTCATCGGTAGCAGCTTCATCGGCATGGAGGTGGGAAACTGCCTGGCGGGCAAGAAGCATGACGTGAGCATCATCGGCATGGAGGAGGAGCCAATGGAGAGGGTCATGGGCAAGCTACTCGGCAAAGTTTTCAGGGCACTGCTGGTCAAGAACGGCGTCAAGTTTTATACGAGCGCGACAGTCGACAAGGCGACTCCCTCGGCGACAGACTCATCTTCCGTCGGTGCAGTCCATCTCAAAGATGGCACCACCCTCGAAGCAGACCTTGTCATCGAAGGCGTCGGCATCGCACCCGCAACGGAGTACCTGCAAGGCAACTCCGCGGTGACGCTGCTGCGAGATCACTCAATAGCCGTGGACAAGACGTTCGCGATCAAGGGCGTTTACGACGCCTTCGCGATCGGCGACATCGCAACGTACCCGTACCACGGGCCCGGCGGCAACGGCCAGGACACGCGCATCGAGCACTGGGACGTGGCGCAGAACGCCGGCCGCACCGTCGCCCGCTCCATCCTCGGCGCGAACACGCCGCCTTTCATCCCCATCTTCTGGTCTGCGCTTGGCACCGCGCTGCGTTACTGCGGGAACACGGTTGGTGGCTATGATGATGTGCTCGTGTTGGGTGAGACCAGTATAGACAAGGGTCCTTCTTTCATCGCGTACTACACCAAGGACGATGAGGTTTTGGCAGCCGCGAGTATTGGCAAGGATCCGTTGGTGATGCAGGCCGCGGAGTTGATGAGACGCGGAAAGATGCCAGGAAAGAGTGAGCTAAAGAAAGGTGTTGATATCTTGGAAATTGATCTGCCCAGTGATAACAAAATATAAGGAGATAGGCGGCGAAAGGACAAAAGTCAGCATGTAGATATACACTTGAATGTATCTAAATAATGGCAGATCATTACATCAGAAGCACATTATAGTTCAAAATTAGCTGTGGATGATCCATTACGACCACTCCAGCACCCAATCTGAACTCCACGCTCCGGCCTTCGTAAGCGAATTCAATCCCGTCAGGCTAACAACCTGACTGCTACTGTTGTAGCTGGCGAGGTTCGCCACGCTCACACCATTCAACGTGACATTCGCAGGCTGGCTCTGCACACCCAGGATGGTGATATTGCCCAGCGCATTCGAATCGACGTACTCACCACGCCCGCTCGCAAACAACCTGCCACCCTGCACCACAAAGTCGACCTCGAGCGTCGCATTAGGCGCCAGGCTCTCGCCATCGTCAACATAGAGGCTGCCCGACGCCGTGCCCCGCGCCGACAGCGCGACCAGCAGCGCCCACGGGTTGCGGCGCGACGCGGCGGTCGTGTAGCCAGGCTGCTGCATCGGCAGCACGGCGCCGCCGCGCACAAACAGCGGGATGTGGCCGAGCGGCGCGGCGATCGAGACGTTCTGGCCGGGCTGCACGCCCGTCACGGCACCGCCCTCGTACCAGTCGTACCACACGGCGCCGTCCGCCAGGCCCGGGAACACGCCGTTCACCGACGTCGCGCCCTGCTCCAGCACCGGCGTCACGAGCAGCGCCGGTCCAAGCAGGAATTGCCGGTCCGCGGACGCCAGCGACGGGTCGTGCGGGAACTCCCATGCCAGGGCGCGCATCACCGTCGAGCCGGTTGTGTGCGCCTGGTGGAACAGCGTGTACATGTATGGCAGCAGGGAGTAGCGGATGGCCATGGCTTTCTTGGAGGCGTCGATGACGGAGGCCCAGATGTACGGCTCCTGCGAGATGGCGGCCAGCTCGTTGTGGTTGCGGTAGAAGGGGAAGAACGCGGACAGCTGCATCCAGCGGTTGCACAGCTCCTCGTCCGTGTTACCGTTGAAGCCGCACGTGTCGACCCCGAACATGGGGATGCCGAAGAGCTGGAAGTTTAGCGCCTGCGGGATGCTGAAGAACATGTACAGCCACTGTGAGAAGTTGTCTCCGCCCCAGTGACCTGCCCATTTGCCAGTGCCTGCAAACGTGGATCGACCAATGATGAAAGGTCGCTTCGAAGGGAATACCTTCAGCAGCGCTTGGTATGTAGCGTTGAGGATCTGGTGCCCGAATAAGTTATGCACGTCATACTCTTCAGTGCCGTCTACGTGAGTCGCGTTCGGAGATACAGCGTGTACAGCCAAGTCGCCTTGGACGTTATTGATGACGTACGGCGGATAGTTGACGTTACGTACTCCAGGCGTGGGCGTAGTTCTGAGGTATGTGGTGCTGGTGCTGGTGGTCGGAGCTGCCGTGGCACTCGCTGCCGAGGCCTGGCTTGCTGACAACGAGCTCGCAGCCGCAGCTTCAGTTGCGTTTGTGACGTTGAAGTTCTCTGGATACTGAAGCACAAGACTTCCCGGTTCGCCAGGGAGGCCGAAAGGTGGATGGACTGGATTTTCTGAGAGAAGACCAGAACCGCAAGATCCAACACAGAACGATGAAACTTCGGACATATCAATCCAAATACCATCCCAAGGGATGTTGTCATGCCACATAGACATTTCATTTGTCCACCATGGCACGGCTTCAGTAGCATGCCAATCTGGGAATACCGTGAAGCCAGGCCAGACGTCACCAATGTATTGACTACCGTCTGGATTCTTTAAGAACACACCATTCTGGTTACCACGGTCATAAGTTGGATAAGCATCCGTGGCGTTGTTTGGGTTGGGAATGTAGATGGCCGAATCCACAATTGGCGTATAGTGCTGGCCATTCGCGTGGAGCTTGGCGAGGAACTGTTGACCTTCTGGGTAGCCGAACCGGTATGGATCATTATTAAAATCGCGATATTGTTTCATGTAATCAATATCTGTCCAGATTGTTTCAAGAGGAATGCCGAAGTTTGCAAAGTTGTCAACGACTTCTTCAACGACGCTCCAGTTTGCATATCCCCAGCCTAAGTAAGTCAGCATAGTGGAATGCTATTGGAATTTCTCAACTCACGGCACTGGTGATATCCGAAAGCAAAGTATTGTTGCATGGCTGGTAGTCCTGTGACTCCTGTAATGTATTGCTTGGTTACCTTTGGTTGGGATGGCCCATCGAAGAAGTAGAGATCGACAGATCCACCAAGAGTGCGCCAGGTAATATTTTGAGGTCTTAACAAGATTTCTTGACCATGAGCATTTCTAAGAAAAACGCCATGAGAGACCGACGTATATGTGGAGTTTACATTCGTTTCACTGCTCGTTACAAGGGTCAGGTTGCCATCATCACCAACTTCGTAATACCGCGTGTCGAGATAGAACCTGCCATTTATAGTGAGAAAACATTCACTGTAAACTCATGGGGCACTTACGGATGAGAACCATATATATTTTGGTCAATTGGATCTCCTGCGTCTGCAGCATATATGGTGGCAGTGAAGTTGTTACCTAGGCGTAAACCGTGGATGCGTTCACCAAGACCGTAGGCATTGTAATTTTCGGGCATTTGAGTGACGAACTCAAGGAACTGATCCTCAAAGACTAGGACACTACCTTCCGTCGTGAAGACAACATCTCCATTGGAGCGGCGGATGACCGAGAAGCTGAAGGTAGGCGAGTTCGACCAGACAAATTGGAAATCGTTGTCTTGGCTTGAACTCTCAGCATCTGCATCCACTGACGGAACCGGTACGAGACTAGGAGCCAAAATATACCATGAAGCGTTGGTAGGGCTGAGGTTCGCTGGTTGAATGTTGACTGATAGTCGGTCTGCATTTTGGTAGGTCACCGTAAGATCTAGGACGTCCACATCGGTTCCATACACGTTGCAGGGCTTTCCAGCCAGGGTCAAAGTTGCTGAAAATCCAAGAGCGCTCTTGACGACATTGGAAGCCGTGTAACCTGGGCATACAGTCTGTGCATCGACAGCTTCGGGATCGTTGATATTGGGCAACAGCGGTGCGCCATTGTCGACTGCCGATGGCAGTGTCGGCTCCGGCTTGTATATGATTGTGGTCCCGGCTACTACTGTCGTCACTAGTGAGGTGGGAGAAGCTGAAGACGATGAGGACAAAGCTTGTGCAAAGCTCGGAGTTAGAAAGGCGTAAAGAAAGCTCTTCAAGAGCGAAGAATGCGCCATCTTGTCAATTGAACGCGCAAAGAAGTCAATTGAGAGTGTTTACGGATTTAGTTTCCTCTCTACTGACAGCCAGAGAAAATAGCTGGACGCGACGGTTCTTAAGCTCCAACTTTTTTCTTTGCGGGGAAGCCACGACTTCCGTCAACGTGCATCCGAGCATAGCTGGCATTCTCGAAGCTCCAGGGAAGCTGGAAAAGCTCCATGATCCCAGCTTGGTCCCACAGAATGCCGGCCTGGTCATGATGATGGCATACGAGGGGATAGCAAACATATTTGGTAAAAGAAAAGACCAGGGCGCGGAGATCGACTGGAGCTCGCGGTTCACCGTGGATAATTAACGGCCCTGGAATACGGTCGACAACGGAGCTTAGCCAGAAAATGTTTTGAGTTTCACAGACTGACTGGAGAGTAGAAAAGTAATAGTAAAGAGAGCATACTCGAAACATTGCTCTCTGCAAAGGTCCTACTTTGTAAATTGCACTTTACGAAGTGACGGTATACTTCCTTGCGTCACTTTACGAAGGTTGCCTAACGTAACGCGATCGGCTCGCCAAGCAAGCGCGTACCCATGAAGGTGGAGGTCTGCAAAGCAGCTTCGGACAGGCCCGATGAGGCAGGTAATGGGTAGTAATAACTCCGAGTGAAGGAAGATCGAGTGAGGATAGTGCTGCGGGGAATGGATGCGAGATCAGCTGGCGTTGATTCAACCTGGCCCCATCGACTAGCGGCAGTTTGCCAAGATGCAAGGTGTGGTTGCATTCGGATATTGATGGCATCTGCAGAATGGCTTCATCGATTGGCAGGGACGGCAAGGTTGGGCTCGATGTTCAGGGGAGCAATGAAGAAATTTTCTTGGAGAAAGCTGAGAATGACGATGGACGATGGAACATTGCAAAAGCAGAGTAGATGTGTGGAGACGGATCAAGCCGTAGTACAGAGTCTGATTCGTAGTCTTTCGGTCCGAGAGTCATTCAAAATCTGGAGAAAGCTGCGAGGCCATCTGCAGAAGAAGATGCCGCTCAACGTCGGTGGCTTTGTCTTTCTCCAAGTCGGAAACATTTTGTCAGAGCTCTGCACGGCGGCACGTTGAACCTCCTATTGCCAACAATCGTGGCGTCAAACGCGCTCCCAAGCTTGCGCAAGGTACCGCGGTCTTCGTATCTCCTCTAGGCGCTCTCGTAGGATGTATGAGAAACATTCGAAGGAGTGTAAGCACGAACATGCTGAAGGCTTACGCTGATTTACTGCTCCCTCACAGCAGTTGCGAAGAAACCGTTTGCTTGCCAAAGACAAGCCCATGAGTTCTTGACAGACCGCCACGCAATAGAACCTCTCAATGGCTCCATACAAGCATCTGTCCTTTTTCAAAATATGAAGCAAAATAGGATGGAAACATTGTATTTCGCGCATCTTCGGTCCTTCGAACCATCATCGTTCAAAGTATCGGTACGGAGTTAGGCACGGAGATACGACGGCTTCCTTTCGTCGCTCATATTGCATACCTTATGTCAACCATTTCCGACCATTCAAGTTGCTCTTCGTCTTGCTCAGCCTTATGATAGTCCTTTCATCAGAAATTGTAATACGAACTCGATTCGACTTTAATGATATCGGATGAACTGTTCTGCCACCGGCACGGCGAACGCCGCACCTCCCACAGAGTTTACCAATACCTTCGTCATCTCATCCTCGTCCGACTCGAAACTAGTCCTCTCTGAGGTGCCAAAGGCAGTTGATCCATCGAGGCAACGGAGGGCTCATCAGAAGTCTAGGACAGGATGTGAGAATTGCCGACGGCGGAGAGTCAAGGTATGTTCTGTTGGTTTCGTAGCTCTTGAACTACTCTAATGTACACAGTGCAATGAAGAAACGCCGTGCTCAAACTGTGTTCGGCGAAGAGAGCGCTGCCAACGTCCCGTGCGATGCCACGAGGTTGTTCCATCACCACCAGTACTACCTAGATCACCAGACGCCGTCGTGAACTTACTCCACTTGAAGCTCTTTCACCATTTCGAAACATGCACACGACAGACACTACTATTCACACGTGAAGCGTGGGGTCGCGCGCTACAGCTGTGCTTTGAGTATGAGTTCTTGATGAACGCCATCTTATGTGTTTCAGCTCGACACCTTGCAGCCGTAAAGCCAGAAGACCCGAAGTACGCAGCAGTGGCAGCGAGTCACCTGTGCAAGGCCTTAGCGCAGTTTCGATATGAACTGTCGAACAATTTCACATCTACCGACATTGACGCCTTTGTCGCAATGTCTATGCTACTCCAATTCGAAATCTGGACTAATACCGACTCACTTCGGGATGGTACATTCGACCCATCTAGGGAGTGCTTCTTTTCGCACAGCGCGAGCTTAAAGCAAGTATTTCTGAAAGCTCTTCCACTCATTTTGAACCACCCTTCGGTATTTCTACCGCACCTTCAACAGAATCCTATGGTCAAGCTCGTTGAAGCGGCGCAGATAAGCAACAGCACTCTGGCGAAATATCAAGACTTCTTCTCATCCGACCATCAGTTGAATGCGGAACTGCTACAGCCTCCCGCGTTCACACGAGGGACAGATCTAGCCAATGTGTGGGAACACGGCCGATCTCAAATGGATGGATTCGCACCAATCATTAATCATATATGTCTCATTTTATCGTTTCTCCCCGAAGCAGAACCAGACGCTGTCACACCACTGTTGCCGCAATTAGCAAGCTACATCGTTTCATTTCCGGTACTCTGTCGTGGGTTTTTTGCTTTGAAGGTTCACCAAAGCAATCCACACGCTCTCCTATTGCTCTACCATTTCTACCGTGCCGTAAGGATACTGCTTCCTCCAGATGAGTGTTGGTGGGCGCAAAAGCGAGCGACTACATCAGAAACAATTTTGAAAGAATGGCTGATCAGGGAGAGTGTTAGACAGTCCGCCAGTCTAAATCCCGATTAGAGTATGGAGCTGAGGTAAAATCCGATCTCCGCGTGGCGCATGCGAAGTCCTGAACCACTCCACCTCGTTTGATCTCGTATCGCCATACTTGGTATAGCGTCTGAGGATAGGAACTGCAGTATAAAGCTCTCATAGAATTGAACCTTTGATGGTTCAGATAACTTCTTTTCGATCATCTTCGAATAAAAAGTACGCTGCCTCGCGCGAATATACCAAAGATGGTTGCACTCTCTGAAATCATTGCGTCCAACGAGCGCATCTCATCCACCATTCCAGATGGCCTTGTAGCCGTCTTTGTTGGCGGCACGAACGGTGTCGGAGAATATACGTTGAAGGCATTTGCAAAATATGCAACCAAACCTCAACTCTACATTGTTGGACGATCTCAAGAAGCAGCCGATCGAATCATCGAAGAATGCAAACAGCTCAACCCCAGCGGAAAATTCGAGTTCATCAAATCCGATATAAGCCTTTTGAAGAATGTTGATGATGTATGCCGGCAAATAAAGAGCAAGGAAACAGCAATCAACATTCTCTTTGAAAGTCAAGGGACCATGGCTTTCAACAAAAGTAGGTAGCTGACTCGACTTCATCTTACACTACTAACAGTCTGCAGGCACATCTGAAGGACTACCTCTTGGCCGGAGTCTTGTTCTGCACTCGCGACTGCGCTTCATTCTGAATCTTCTCCCGCTTATCCAAAAGGCGACTTCTCTTCGCCGCGTTGTCAGTGTTGCGGCCGCAACGTGTGAAGGAGCCATCGATACGAACAACATGCTTTGCCAAGGGTTCCCACTGATGAAGCAGCGCAACCAGATTGCCTCCATGACGACACTGCTAATGGAGCAGGTTGCTAGCCAGGCGCCCGATGTTAGCTTCCTGCACGATGTGCCAGGCATAGTGGCTAGCGGCATCGGTCGCGAGGCACAAGGACTCCAACTTACCATCATGCTCGCTATTTCCAACTTCCTGGGTCCTCTCGTCCAGACTCCTCCAACGGTGTGTGGCGAGACGCACGTGTTTCTGGCCACAAGTGCCAGATATCCACCTAGTCAGAGCGGTGACGCTGCAGGAGTGCCATTGGATGGAAGAGTAGCGGTAGCTAGAGGAAGTGATGGAAAGACAGGAAGTGGAATGTACTCAGTGGATAATAAAGGTGAAAGTTCACCACCAAGGGTCGAGGAACTGCTGGCTACATTCAGGGAGGATGGAACAGCGAAGAAAGTTTGGGACTATATTGCAGCAGATTTAAAAAGGATTACAGGAACAGAAGTAGCAGAGTAAAGTAGCAGAGTAGAGTGTCTGAATCGGCGTCAGAAAGGTGAATTGACAGCTTGGGTTTCTTTGAAAGCCAGTCTTAAACAATTAGTTTGTATGGTGTTAGCTCTACCCTGAGTGAGTTTGAACGTGTACCATTTTTTAAAGTCGGAGAAGACCCCTCTTCTGGCCTTGCCATCGGGAGGCTTCGTACACGTGTTGCGTTGTGTTTTCTGTCGCACAAACTCCATACGATCTCTCGAAGCATAATTTGACAGGCATCAGGTGCTTTCAGGCCTCGAATTGGAGCTTAGACTTCCTTTTTGGCTGCGACTCCAAAGCAATTCCATGGCAACAACATTCAAGAACAACAAGTTGAAGACGGGAAGACCGACACGTCATAGGAACTTCGCCTCGGCACTATGCGAGGCAGCCATTCAGACGTCTGCGGTTAAAATAGCTTGTTATTAAAGCTGGACGTGCGCCAAAACATTGACAGCTGCCGAGGCGTGAAAAAAGAAGCTCTTGTGCTGTGCATGTTTCTTCCCGGGAAGCGCCCGCGTCCAAGCACCTGTCAAGGCATTGACAGCTCATATTGCCTTATTTTAGAAATGACCGGGATCAAATCGTAATGTAGGGTGCTGATGGTCAGCGAAAAGTTGCGAAAGTTTCCGTATGCGGATGGTTGCCGGGAGACGCGTTATGCGTGGAAGACGCGAAAGCACGAGAAGTTGGATGCAGCGAATCGGAGGGGAAGCGTGGTGATGCAAGTTTCGCGTATCAGAGCCGCTGGCATTGCCCGAGCCAGATCCAGTCAACGAGGCGGACGCCATCGATTGAATAGTTTTCCTGGACCCGGAAGATGGATTGAAGTCATCCTGGCGAATCCAAGTCGACGGAATTGCCTAGCGTGCTGACCGGCGGGATATTTGTTTGTTTGTTGTTGCGTTGGCACTTCTGCTTTTCTCTTGGAACCGAGGGACAGACCGAAATGACGCTCCTTGTTCATGCGCGGCCCACGTGGAAAAAGAGTGCGTCGCGTACTCGATACAGACACGCCAAAACCCTAGACTGCAGTTTGATGGACGTGTTTTACGTGCAGTCTCGATTTGGTTGGCGAAGACCGAGAAGGAGTTCAGCAGTCGGAAACGGTTGGACAAGTGGCGGCCATGCGCAATTGCGGAGGACAGGGAGACAAAGGTAGACGGAACATAGGAAGCTAAGTAGTGTAGGGCCAGTGGAGCGACCGGGTGTTGAAACATGCCAATTTTCGTGGTGGCGGCATTGAGCTGCGCGACGAGGGAATTTGACTTGACACAGGACGCCAACGAATGGATGGAAAATTGATCAAAGGAGGAGAGCATCAGTGCACTTACCGAACAGCGGGAGAAAGGCTGAATTGACGGGGAGATGGATGGGGGCGTGCACGCCGACATCGTGAGAGGTGCACGATAAGGAGCTGAAGGCAGCCGTCAAATGCGAATGCAAATGCAAAGGCACCTCAAATAGCGGCAATGCATAATTTAGCGATTCAAGCGATCGATGAAAATGCCCTGCATACGGGCGCGGCAATGGCTTCGACAGGCTGAGTGACTGATGAATCGCGACGAGGCAAGCACGGCAGGGAATGGAGAGATGGACAGCGGTGCCGGCAAATTGCTCCTTTCTTCAATCGTCTACTACTACATAGCACTCACTCTCTGTACGTTCTTCATGCCGGGTCTCCGCTTCGAAGTCGGCGTGTTAGAGATCAAGCGCAGAAAGGTCGCCATACGGCCGCTCCCCTTTCCTTTGCATGGGAAAAGCACCTTAGCTGAGCTCCCTCACTTCAGCGAAGGCACGGCGGTATGGTACTAGGCAATTAGCGGAGGACGGAGAGAAGCGCGAGTGCTCAACATATCAGCATCTGCGTCGGTGGGCTTTCGCGCATACGCCTTGGAATTGCGCAGTAATTGTCAGTGTCTTTTGCCCTGTGCTGTGTTGGCTCCATTTGCGGCAAGCGTGAGCCCATCAAAGCCGTGCCGGCGCCCACGAGCCCAAAGAAACTGCGGAAGTCAATCAATCATCAAACCGGCGGTCCGACTGATCCTGGTCGTTCTTGAAGTGGTCGTGGTCGTCGTCCTGGTCCTGGTCCCAGTCCTTTCGAGCGTCAATCCGGCGGCGGAAACTCCAAATCTCGCAATCAACACCACATCACCACCGCCACTCCTCACCACAACACTTCTCCTCGTCCCTTTTTTACTGCCGCCGCCATCTGTGTTCTCGCTTGTGACGCTGGCACTGCGTTGCTGTGTTGGCTGCATTGACGTCTCCGTCACTCGCTAGAAAAAAAAAAAGGGCCAGTAGCGCAGCCTCATCCCATCGTCAACACACGCCCTCCGTTAACCCCTGGCCGTCACCTTTTTCTCTCCGGACGCTCTTCTTCCACCCCACATCACCATTTCGACCCGAAATCACCTTCGGACCTGCTCCTGGCGTTGCTGTCGATAGTTGTCGTGATTGAATCCTCCCTGCCGCTGACATTGATTCGGCCCGCGACGGCAAGCTGACCGTGGCAATGTCGTCGGCCGCAGTTCAACCTTCCGCTCCGGCAATCTCCAATCGTCAGTATCAACAACAGTCACCACACGTCAGAGATCAGTACTACTCGGAGAAATCTCCAACGTCGACCACAAGCTCCTCGGTTCGCAAAACCTCACGGTCGGGCAATGGAACATTGCCGCTTACTCCCACCCAGTCGGCCGATTCTCCCGCTGGTTCCACCACTTCGAGCCTAACTCCTCGCGCTCAACAACCACAGTTGGCCTCTACGACTGCTTCTGCCATGGCAACTTCGTATATTACCGCCACCTCCGGCCCTCCCATTGACCCTCCGGCTCGCACCTCCTCACACCACCGCACTCAAACTGCGACTGCTCCGGCTTCCGAGTACGACTCGACACGATCTAGCGCGTCTAGATCTGCACAATCAAGTATTACACAAGGCAATGCGTTTGCGCAACAACAATCGGCAACATCGGCTACTAGTGACTCGGCTCAATCGCGAAGGCGCGTCCATCATTCGCCTAGAGACGGATCCACATCCACCCGTAGCAAACCGTCACCAGCGCACAGCCGATCGCAGAATGATGTGAATACCTTGGACACCGATCTTCTTCGAGAGGAAAGCACAATCATCAACCGACTTGTCATCACCGATCCACAGGAAGACATTGCCCGCGAAGAAGCTCGCGTTGCTGAATCTCGTCCCATGCGGACAGGATCCGATATGACTGGCAACAGCCTTACTCTCGTTGGCCCTGACGGCGTAGATGATGGAGGCCGCGGCGGAGGCAAGTCTCGTACCGAGAAGGCCGATAAGCCTAGAAAAGAAACCAGATTCGGCGACTACATACTAGGTCAGACTCTAGGCGAAGGCGAGTTTGGCAAGGTCAAGATGGGTTGGAAACGAGACGGAGGAGTTCAAGTCGCCATCAAGCTTATCCGGCGTGAGACTCTCGGTAACAATCCCAACCGTCTACCCAAGATCTATCGCGAAATCAAAATCCTTCGAGGCCTTCAACACCCAAACATCGTGCGACTACATGAGATGGTTGAGACTGAAAGGCACATCGGTATCATTTTGGAATATGCTTCCGGCGGAGAACTGTTCGACTTCATCCTTCAGCACCGTTTCCTCAAAGACAACGCGGCGCGCAGACTGTTTGCCCAGCTTGTATCTGGTGTGGGTTATCTGCACAAGAAAGGCATCGTCCACCGCGACCTTAAGCTCGAAAACCTCTTGCTCGATCGTAATCGCAACATCATCATTACTGACTTTGGCTTCGCCAACACCTTTAATCCGGCTGATGATCTCACCGAAGAGATCGAATACAGACTGGGTGACAAAGAATTCGTCAAGAAGATGGGACTAGAGCAAATGGACTCCAGCGGCCACAGGAGAGGTGACCTGATGCAGACTAGCTGTGGCAGTCCTTGTTATGCCGCTCCTGAGCTAGTCGTGAGCGACTCTCTGTACACAGGCCGCAAAGTCGATGTGTGGAGTTGTGGTGTCATCTTGGTAAGTTTACGAACTACCTTCAGTAGAGCTTTTGATTGAAATTTTCCGCTAACAACTTTCAGTATGCTATGCTTGCAGGCTACCTACCATTCGACGATGATCCGGCAAATCCTGAGGGTGACAATATCAACCTCCTCTACAAATACATCGTATCGACTCCACTCACGTTCCCCGAATACGTTACGCCACACGCGAGAGATCTCCTGAAGCGGATATTGGTCCCGGATCCGCGGAAGCGAGCAGACCTGTTTGAAGTTGCTCGACACAGTTGGCTCAGCGAGTATGCGCACGTGGTGGGATTCATCACCAGCAATACCACAAGCCCGGCCGACATTGCCAATACCACCGTACCAGCGGGTAGGATGACTCGGGACTTAACGCTGCCTGCCATCTTGGCACTAACCAAGCGTACAGAAGACGCTTTCGAGACTCCACACCTCGCGCGAAGCGCATCTGTTCGTGAGCCCAGTAAGCCTCATGCCGCTCCAACAACCCTTGGTGGCCTCGCACAGAAACAAGGTCAGGTCGATCAACCTCCAGAAAAGAAACAGAGTCGCGATAAGAGGCGGACGGTGCAAGTCGAGTATGTTGAACCGAAATCGTCGACCGCACGGGGTGACGGTCCATCTACGGCCGCTCCTACAGCGCCAAAGACCCGGCCACGAGACCAAGGACCAATTGGAGTGGCCTCAAGCTCATATGCTCAACCTCTTCAATCTCCCACCGATTCAATGCCTCCACCCGCTCGTCCCACACGAGAACAGCAACGTGCCGCCTCCGAGAATGTTATGGGAAGCACCGTTAAGGCGGTTCCATCTGGATCTAGACCAACTACTGGCGGATCTTTGTCAGGCGCACGATTGCCATCTCGAGGCAATTCTTATGGTCAGCCAGCTGTTGGAGTGGCAACTGAGCAGGCACAAGGTAGCTTTTCGCAACCCAAAGGAAACCAGTATACGATTTCGCAAGGTCGAGATGTTGGTGATGGAGTACCATATGGCCAGCCGTACATCCAGCGTCCCGTAGATGATTACCGACCGACGACGGATCGCCGTGAGTCTTATCAGCAGAAGGGACACAAACGCTCAAATACCCTTGGCGAGAGACTGGGTACGTTCTTTGGCAGGAACTCGATCTCTGCAGATCGGAAGCTGGAGGATAAGGAAGCACAACCGAAGAAGTCACATCCTCCGATGAGCATGCGGCAGCCGATGCCGGTTAATAATGGCGAGACGGCAGAACCACGTCAGTCTTCAGAGTCGAGGCGAACATCTTTCAGCTTCTCGCGTAAGAACAGCAATCAGAAAGAGGATGGCACGCAACGATCGTCCCGCAGGTTCTCTCTCATTCCTGCTTCCCTGCAGAGAACATTCAGCAACAGTCACCGAGATCAACAGGCACCGGGTACTTCCGGTTCCGGTGGCCGTAGAGTGTCTTACAGGACTCGTGATGACTCGAGGCAACGATTTGGTTTCGGCCAGGCTTCTCGGTCTCCAAGTCGTAGCACCACGGCTGAATCGATTCCGATCGTTTACGACGCTCAGCAGGACAACCGCAGTAGCCCCGCCACGCAACGCATTTCACGGGCACCGACTGGCGGCTCCTCGATGCCAATGTCTGCTCCTCCACAACAAACTCAGTTCCAATCGTACCCGCCACAGGATCCCTTCAGTGGATATAATACATCGCGGCCGATCGATGATCTGGATGACCTTGACGACTCGGAACCTCCTCCACCGCCACCGAAAGAAGACAATCTCACTCGTCCGCAGACATTGCCCTACCGCCCTGGCCAATATCCACAGGGTTTCAACGGCTATGATGAAGGCCCATACTCTCCACAGGCCACGGTAAGGGATAGACCAACGACGCTGCAGAAAAACCGACGCTTCACGGAAGCGTACGAGAACGATCATTCTGGTTCTTCAGGCCCAGCAAAGCGTGTCATGGACTTTTTCCGCAAACGTGGCAAAGCGCGTGCCGGCGAGTAGCAGAAACAAATCTCTTCGAACGCCGAGCAATCGCAGGTCGAGAATAGCAAGCCAGTCAAATATACAAACCCACCGATTTCCATTCTCACCGTTAGAATTTTGACCGCCGTATGACGCCGTGCCCTTATCGGAACGAGTACTTATCCACCGCATAATACGACACCATCCCATATCGAAATCTCGCTTCTCCATCACCGAATTCACCCTCTGTTCGTTCCGCCTCGGTCAGCGGCCCACATTGCTACAACAGTCACTATTCCTCGGTTCCCTTCCGTCTCGGTCCGCATCAACAGACTAGACACTACCACACCATCAACTACTGCTCTTGCACAAATGGCGTTGCTCCTTACCGCGTCGGGCGTACTTGGCTCCGAATGCGGCTTGTTGCTTTGCTCCCGCTACTTGCTTAGTACGCTACCAGTCCTCGCCGGGGTTTCGCCAGCGGGGCAGATTTGCTTTGATTCTGCGCTTTGTGGAGGCGGTTTGTTTGAAGAGAAGAGTCAGTTGCTATTTCGTTGCTGGGTTGGCTACATACAGTTGCGACGCAGAAGATTATGAGAGCGATAAGAGATGAATGACAAGGCTTGGTGATTGATTCACGGGCGTCGGCCAATGCAGCCTGCCGTCCCGAATACCCTTCTTATTTTACTACTTTAGTTTCTTTTCACGGAATGTGAAGGAAGGAAGGGCTTCGCCCCGTTCACCCACTCCGCCCTGCCAAGAGTGCCCTAATGCTTGCGTGAGCACATTTCTCCATGAGAGCATTTTTGACTGTCATGACGCTTGCCAGGCCGTGATATGTTTTCCGAACTGAGTTACCGTACCCATGTGACAACGGAAAGGAACGAGGTGGGCTGAGTCCGTTCTTATCTGCAGCCACCTCCACTTTAACCCAAGAAATCCCTGACGTTCACTGGCTGTCACTTAATATCCCGAGCTTTCGTTGCTTTTGGCTATTCTCGATCCAGCTGGACGGTTGAAAGAGCCGCATGACGCTCATTCTCCAAATAAATTACGGGCGTGCCGCTCCCAGGCTTTGATAAGTACCTTGGCTTTGCTTTCCACGGATACCATGACAGCCACCCAAGCTTGCGATGCGCCTCCTCAACACGAAGACATTAGAGCTGGAGGACTCCCCCGGCGAGCCTCCTCCCCGCTACGCCATCCTGTCGCACACCTGGGGCGACGATGAAGTCGTCTACGAGGACATGCGTAGCCCCGTCAGGCCCGGCATCGAGTCCAAGGCCGGCTGGTCCAAAATCACCGGCGCGTGCGCCACCGCCCGCCGCGACAACCACCCGTACATATGGATCGACACCTGCTGCATCGACAAATCCAGCAGCGCCGAGCTGTCCGAGGCCATCAATTCCATGTTCAAGTGGTACGAGAAGGCGACCGTGTGCTACGCGTACCTGGAGGACGTGCAGCCCACGCGCGAGTGGACGCCGTCGCTTCGCAAGTGCCGCTGGTTCACGAGGGGCTGGACGCTGCAGGAGCTACTCGCGCCCAAGGTTGTCGAGCTGTTCGCCGCCAATTGGTCGCTGATCGGAAAGAAAAACAAGATGTCGAAGGAAATCAGCGACGTCACTGGGATTGAGGAGAAGTTCTTGCTCGGTACCTCGCCCATGTCTTCGGCTAGCATCGCGAAGCGCATGTCGTGGGCTTCCAAGAGGCAGACGTCGCGTAAGGAGGACACAGCCTATTCTCTGCTTGGCATTTTCGGCGTCAACATGCCGCTTTTGTATGGTGAAGGCGAAAAGGCGTTCCGTCGATTGCAGGAGGAGATCATGAAGATCTCTCATGACCAGTCGCTGTTCGCTTGGGGGGAGCAATTTCGACAAGAAGATTCGTCCGATGAAGAATCTTCGGACGGAGAATCCTCTTCCGATGAAGAGTTCGCGTTTGGATTCCTGGCCGATTCCCCAGCCGCATTTCAAAACTCAGGCTCCATTGTTCCCTATCCCAGCTGGCAGCCTAAAAAGGCGACATCGATCTCAAGCCTTGGGCTTCAGGTTGAGGTTGAACTGTCGTTGCCGGATGGACCACTGCGTCCCGTATCGTGGGCGGACAAGTTTGCGTATGCCAAGGGCAGCGCGCAGAGCGTGCGAGGTGCGGCCGCGGCCGCCCTGGCCTGCCACTACGAGGATAATTTCCGGGACGTCTTGGTTGTATATCTGTCGAAAATCAAAAACAGCTTCTTCAGGGTGGGTTCGAGAATGCCGGCGCGCATAGCCAGGCCCGACTGGGTGCGAGCATCTCCTACGCGGACCATCATCTCTGTCGTTGAAGAAACCTCGTCAGATATAACGTGGAACCTAAGGTATTTCCAGTTACGTGTTTGTCCGCTGAGTCCGCCCACTATGGTAATGGATTGCATCAAAATTGGCGGTGATCCGGCCGAGCTCGTTCAGCGTGAGTTGATACAAAACACCAACAAGTTCATCAGTAAGGAAAAGTCTCTGCCGTACGTATGGTCAGGCGATTTTGGGCTTAAACGCGCCGGGTCAAATGGTAGATTTGAACATGTCTTGAATTTGCACGCGAATTTTCGCGAGGAGGAGGTGCGTTTGAGGTTATGGAAAGGCGGTATAGACGCAGTTGAAACCTCACCTCAGAGCGATGCCGAGCGCCTTATATCTATTAAGCAGCCAACCCAATCTTGCTTCGTTGGCAATGACACCTTCGACTTTACCCTGCATACCAGTAAAGCAGAGAGAAGCTTGGCCCTGGACATTGACATTTGGTCAGAGGATGATTTGAAGGTGGCAGAAATCTTGACGATTAGACGGTCGAGGTTGAGAATATTTGAAAACGGATCGCTACCAGAGTAGCACGGCCGAAGTGAATAGGATAGCTAAAAATTCGAAGTAGCCATTTTATATCATCTTGTTGTTTCGTCGAATTTGTCTGCGCTGGTACGACAGTTGCCTAAACACCCAACTTCGGAAAAGGAGGCTCCCAACTTCCTTCGTACAGAATAATCATCACAAAATGGACATAACATCACCACCGAGTTCCTTTAACAGTCAAGGCAATATGCGATGTAGACTTCCAAAACCAGATCGCTAACCCATGATTGAACTGAAGGAATATTTCCGAACGAATACTACCGGTTCGCACACGACCCAAGACTGTTATACACAGCGAATTGACGGCGTCGGCGTTTCGCAGTACGATAAGCTGAGGTCAGCCTCCTATTGCCTTTGCTACCTACATTTCGAAACATCCGCAGTCCAAGTGATGGAGGTCTTCTCAGTATAATTACACTCACATTTTGACATTCGCTCGTTCAATTATGATCAGTTCGGCGCTGTTTCTTCAATGAAAATGGATATTTTTGCTGCCGTCGCTCGTTCCGACCTGGAATCTGTTCGGAAAGCCTGCGAACTCGACGCCAAAAGTGTAGATATTCGAGATCCCGTGGGCCGAACAGCCTTACATCTTGCTCCTACGACTGCTTCAGAAGATGTAATTCAATATCTCCTGGGCAAGGGTGCTTCGGTTCATGCATGGACAAATCGACGGGAAACCGTCATCCACCTTGCAGTAGCCAGAGGAGATACTGAGATTCTTCGAATTGTCATGAAGGCTTTGGAAGATGCAACTATTCCAGATGGAGAAGATAGAGTTGATGTCAATTCTTTGGCACGAAAACCGAGAGTCTCGGCACTGCAGCTTGCCATAGCGTATGGTGAGCTAAGACTTCCAACGTCTCTCAAGCCTACCGCCAACTTATTTACATATAGGAAATATCAAAATGGTAGACCTGCTCTCCGGAACTTATGGAGCGGACGTTGAGCTGTATGCGGACGGAACCATGTCGCCGCTTGCGATTGCAATAAAACATCCGCGGCATATTGCACGTCCTCTAGTCAACCTTTTACTTCATCGTTCTCCATCATTCGCTCAGAGCGTAAAAGATTCAGTCCGGAATGCATTTTACTTTGCATTGTCTAGAGGAGCAACTGTCTTCGATTTGTTTGCAGAACATGATCCTCAAGGTTTCTTTCAAACTGCTAGGGCTGTTAGATATAACTTTCTAACATACGATACCGCACTGACATCTGCCATTTACAATGGAATGAAAGCTGCTGCTATGCAGCTCGTGTCTCTAGGCGTTCTAGTGGAAATGACCATCGACTCGGAAACGACCATCATGGCGCAGTATGGAAATGTCACTCCTGAGGAGGCTCAAAAGAAGTATTGGCAACCGATCTTACTCGCGGCTGTACGAGAGATGCCAGGACTTGTTCGAGAGCTCTTGAACCGTGGTGCTAACCCAGCATCACCTTTACCTCCTCAAGTAGACAAAGAGTACGAAGACTGCAACACCGTCTTGGACATAATTCGAAAGAAGCTTGTGGAGATGCGCCGTTGGAGCAAGGATGATGAACCGAAAGGTTTTATTCTACCTGGACAGACGGACACAAATGAGGAGCGACTTCAGAGGAAAGCGGATGCATTGGCAGCGATGATCGAAGCTTTCGAATCTATTGAGGCCGATTTGATCAAGCGAGGCGTCAAACCTTCCGAACAACTAGACTTGGAGGAGCTGCGCCTTCAATTGGAGACAAAAAGCAAGAAACGTCGCGTGATTGGAGCCGACTCTGGAAAGAGTGACCAAAACGATGGTCTTAAAAGTTCCTTAACGGAAGATTTGCATTCTCTCGACATAGGTCAGCTGGAGACAATGGAAGATAGCCACAGGGCTTTGTAAGTCCATCTTTGATGCAGGCGATGTCGAAGAGGCTGACGTCAAAATAGGCGCAAGGCGGTTAAATTGAACGACATATCGACAGTGAAGCGATTGACACTTACTCACTGGGGGAAGGGGTCGTCGTTATCCCCCGTTCCAGTTGCCGATGTTAACAATCCATCGACCACGTTTGACGCCGCGGCGTCAGCAGGCCACTATAACCTTGCCGAAGAAATATTGTACATCGCTGCAGCGCAATACAAGAACCCCGAAGAACTGATGCCTCAACTTCACAGTGTCGACATTTATGCCAAATTGGCTGATGAAGTCTTTTCTATGAATGATATCAAGAATGTTCACCAACTCGTTCACAGCCCAGTTACTCCAATGAAGATGTTCCGAGATTCCGAAGTACTCACCAGGAGGTTTCAAATGAATGAGCCAGACCAAGCGAAGTTTACATTCCGATGTCTTTCGTTGCTCCCAATGGTCAAAACGGATATAAGACGGCAGGCTAATGCGTTTCAATCATTCATGGAAAGAGGGTGGACTGTTGTCCTAGAAGAGCAGATTAAATCACTAGGTTCTCCATTTGAGCATATGATTATTCAAGGCAAGTTGGAAGTGAGGAACAAGATGGAAAAGCAATACGGCGCCTCTCCCGTACTACAAGCTGCTCGTTTTGGAAGCATCAAGTCGGTCGAATTCTTTCAGTCTGATAAGCCAATGGCTGCATACAAAGAATTTGCGGCCACACACTCATTCGATACACGCAAAAGGAGTCTGGAAGCTGGACGAGATGATTTCTTGAAGGCGGTTGATCGATGGCTGAAGCAGAGAAGTATGACCCGAAGGGCCTTCAAAGAAAAATATGGATGTTTTACTGACTCCGCCGCCAGACAATCTCGTCTTGCATTGTTCGTTGATAGCACGAGATCCTAGCTTATTGAAACACTTGCTATCCTCACGCTCTGACTTGCTAGAGGTGCGGTCGGCGGATGAATGGACGCCTCTTTTGACAGCGGCGTGTCTTAGCAACCTTGATGCAATAGAAGCCATTCTCGCGGCTGGTGCGGATCCACTTGTGAGCGACAGTCTAGGTCGGAACACCGTACATCTATTCCTTTGGCCTCCTAACGGAGCAGTCAATGACTCAAAAGAGAAAGTGAAGAGATTGATGGACCTATTCAATGCTCCCGCTCGCCGGCACCTGCTTCAACAGCGTTGCTCCGAGCATCCCGGTGGACTTACTCCGCTCACCCGGTGGCTCTACGGCGTTGGTAGTGTGGAGATTTACCGACCTGATAGCGATGGAGCGCTGAAAGGATTACTCGAATACTGTGAGGAGTCAGATCTAGACATGGTAGACAACAGAGGGATGACACCGCTACACCTGGTAAACTTTCCTTTCCCAAGTATCTCTTTGATTGAACCTGCGCTCATCACTACCTAGGCGACAAAGTTTTCACTGGACAGCTTAATTGCTCCTCTGGTCGAACGGAATCCAAGAGTTCTCTTTCGCGAGGGACCCGAAGGAATGACACCACTTGATTTGGCCGCACAGGCACATGTGAAGGATATGTTTGAAGGAGTAGGCTACCGGGGGTGTGGACATGCGCTCGCCAAAGGTCGCATGACTCTACTGGAACAGAACCTCAGTTGGTATTGGCCTGAGGATCGAGGCCCAGATGTACCGCGAGACTCTTGGGAAACGTGGAACATCTGTTGCGCAACTGCTTCGAAACTTAAAGCAGACAAGTCCTTTATTAGACGATTGGTGACAGCAGAGGAGTTGGAGGAGTATTCAGCACAGTAAGTAGAGAGCAGATTCCACGATTGCTACCTTTGTGGGCTGGAACGAAACTGACTCTGGGGATAATCACAGGTCAAAGACGAAGAAACCTAAGAGGGAAGGTCGGCCGAAGAACGATGATGAGATATCACTTGCCATATATCGGCCAGGTGATCTGTATTGAGATGCTGGAAACGAAGAAATCGAGATGTGGTTAATAAGACATTGTCATCGTCTATTCCTTACCGACCCGCTAACAATTCTGAAAACAAAAACCACGATTCAGGCCATAAGCAGTTGCAATTGTATACCGGTGTATAACCTCTGTCATCGAATCATTCCGACTTGTCATTGCGCATCAAAATATATCATCATGCATACGCATCAATCATCCTATCCTCTCCAGGAACTTTGCGATCCAAAATTCGTCTATGCGCATCTGTTTCTACTCTCCGACTCTCCTCTCTCTGCCTCTCCAGCCTCTCCACGCCAAGCTGTATGGTCTCGATGTGTTGCCTAAGCGGAACATCGTCACCAAGGATCTCCGGCAAGCCGACCCTCTCCCTCAGGTCCTCCAAGCCGGCCGCAATGCTCTGCAGCTTGAGGATGGTAGCGCTGACGTGGGCCCACGCGGTCTTGCGGTAGACAGCGACCTCCCGCAGCAGGCGCAGCTGGTCGTCGAGGCGCGCGACGGAGCCGCGGTTGCCGCCGAGCCGCGTCCACAGCTGCGCGAACAGCTCGTCGCGGTTGCCCTTGACGTTCACGCCGTCGCGCGTTACCACCCCGTGGATCACGTCCAGCCGGTCGTCCAGGTTCTGCAGGATCGCTAGCAGCGCCTGCGCCTCCGCGATCAGCCCGTGGATCTGCTCTTCCACCACCCCCGTGTGCCGCAGGTACTGCTTCAGCAGATCGCCCTCGGTCAGGTCGCGGCCCCAGAGAACGGGAAGGCAGGACTGCATGAAGCGGTCGAGTGCGCCTCTCGAGCCTTCGACTAAGGCGAAGCCGTCCAGTACTTGGAGAGTATGCCGATTCGTGCTGATGATGTGATCTACGGCTCGGCCAATTCGGGAATTGAAGCGCGTTAGATCGCCACTGGCTTGCCGCGCTGTATCAACAAATCCTTGGAATTCGAACACCAATTCGTTCTTTGAAGGAAGGCTTGAGTAGAGAACGACGGATTTGAGATCTCGAATGCTTGCTTCAGAACGTTTCATGTCCAAAGGCAGAGTGCTGCCTGCAGCCGTGGACGCAAGCACATCTTCGAAGGCAGATTGGATGGTAATGAGCTGGTCGAACTCGGGTAGACCGACGGTTTGCTGCTCTTGAGCGCAGAACGGCAGTAGGTTGATAATAGGTACCGAGCATGGTGATAGCGCGCCAACGATGGAAATTGCAGAAATAAATGGTTTGAGGAAAGGTTGGCTGAACAGGTACTGAAGGACAAAAATGCCCACGAACGCAGTAATTACTAGTGCGATGAGCGGCCGAAGATGGTTCATTACCATCCCGAAGAGGGAGATTAGGTAGCCAAGTACTGGGCTGATGATTCTGTTCCAGGCGAATGCCCAAGGCGAAGACGGATCGCTTTTGCTGCTTGCAGATACTCTCCTCCTCTTCTTTCCAGGCGATTGAGGAGCTTTGGGTGGCATCTCATCGTTCTTTCGGGGCAGGTGCTGTGATCTGCTCAGCACTGCACTCTTTCTTGCTCGCACCTTGGGTGGAGTAGTCTTGACCCATGACGCTCCAAGGCTGGAGTGATCTAGAGAGGGCATAATAAATTCAGGCTCGGTTGTTCCAGCTCTTGAGCTCTGTCTTGTCGCTCTCTTCGGCGCTGGTGCCGCTTGTTTTGGCGCTGGCATAGGTTCGACAGATGAGTATCGGTTTGACGTCCTACGAGAGGACCGCCGCACACCTCCGTTCACTTCTGTATCCTCTAAGCCATCAAAATTATCCTCCGAAGCCGGTGCATCTGACGACGGCGTAGGTATAGGTTTTTGCATCTCCTCTGGATCGTCATCGAAATCGTCGACTTCTTCTAACGGGCTGTTTGATTCTACGGTTGCCCATGAGGACGTGAGCTGCGGTTTTGGCCGTCTCGGTGGGCGTGCCATGGCTGGAGAGATAGTGCTTTGTATATGGATGCTATACTTTGTGAGCTGGCGGTATGTGGCGAAGGGATTCATTTGCGATGCGTACTCTTTAAGCGATGCATATGCTAGTAGAGAGTGTTTGCGGGAACGGTGTTGACAGAATAGGCTGCCGTCAACCAGGAGGAATAAGCGGCCAATACAAGACTTCAGGTGATTGGGAGGTCATGGGAGGCCGAAAGTGTGAGGTGTTGATTCTCGGGATTGCAGGCTACGCGATGCGCGGATGATGTAGTTGTCTTTGTGCTAACTAGAGGGCGGTAAATTACGCAGCAGGCTTCGGCTTTCCAGCGCGTGACCGCCCGTCTTCCTCGCGTCTGTCCAATCCCAAACCTCCAAGGTTGAAGGTCAATATTTCCATCTTCAAATCTTCATGCCTTTGACGGCGCGCCTTCCGCTTCATCGGCTTTTCTTGGCCAGGCGTCCAGCCATTTTCATCAATCATGCACGTGTCGCATGGTCAATTTTCGGACGGCCATGCTCCTGCACCGCAACTCTATCCGCAGAGCATGGAGATGCCACAAAGTCTGCCGTAGCGAAGAGCTTGGAAACTACCGACAGCGGCATTCCTCAACCAACAGCAGATCATCGAGATCTTGCCGTCAAGCAGGATTTGTT
>Ga0335072_10000207_pt1 | contig 127600 bp, 105 predicted proteins | sample Lox_Sample_21_FD_206725 | JGI IMG/M metagenome (GOLD analysis project Ga0335072, IMG submission 206725) | Soil microbial communities from Loxahatchee National Wildlife Refuge, Florida, United States - Lox_Sample_2.1 | ecosystem: Environmental > Terrestrial > Soil > Wetlands | place: USA...
TCGAACTCCTGCCGCGAGCGCACCACGATTTCCGCCGCGGCCGAAGGAGTCGGCGCGCGAAGGTCGGCCACAAAATCGGAAATCGTGAAATCGGTCTCGTGGCCTACGCCCGTGATCACGGGAATTTCCGATCCGGCAATCGCCCGCGCGACCACCTCCTCGTTGAACGCCCAAAGATCTTCGAGCGATCCGCCGCCCCGCGCCACAATCAAAACGTCCGCCGCCTTCGCTCGATTGAAATACCGCACCGCTTCCGCGATTTCCCCCGCCGCTCCTTCGCCCTGCACCTTCACCGGAAACAAAAGCAAATGAACGTTTGGAAAGCGCCGCTTCAGCACGCGCAAAATGTCGCGAATCGCCGCGCCCGTCGGCGACGTCACCACGCCGATTCGCCGCGGCAGCACGGGCAACGGCTTCTTGCGCGTTTCGTCGAACAATCCCTCCGCCGCCAGTTTTTTCTTCAGTTGCTCGAACGCAAGCTGCAGCGCGCCGAGACCCGCCGGCTCGATATAACTGACGTACACCTGATACTCGCCGCGCGGCTCATAGACCCCGATCGCGCCGCGAAGAATCACCTGCAGCCCGTCCTCGGGGCGGAACTTCAGGCCGCGCGCCTGATCGCGAAAACAGACGCAGCGAATCTGCGCGCTCGAATCCTTCAGCGTGAAGTAGAGATGTCCGGACTGCGCGGGTCGGTAATTCGAGACTTCGCCTTCAATCCATACGTCGGGAAACTCGCGTTCGAGCATGCCCGCGATGCGCGAGGTCAGCTCGCTCACCTTCCAGATTTTCTTTTCCGGCTGCAGATTGAAGAGCGACGGTTGTTCCATGTGTTTGCACGCGCGTCAGCGGCGGAAAAGATTCACCACCCACATCAGCAGCGTGAGCGCCAGGCTGAGAACGATACACGTAACGATGGGGAAATAAAACGAGCCGTGCCGGCCTTTGACGGCGATGTCGCCGGGAAGATGCCCCAGGCGAAACGGGAGCCTCCCGGAGAAAACCAGCAGCGCGCCGACCGCAACCAAAAGCACGCCAAGCACGAGCAGCAGCTTGCCGAGTTCGCGCGCCGGGTCCATGACGTCTTTCGGCCTCATTGTACGCGAAGCGGTTCTCATTGCCACAGAGTCACGGAGCCACAGAGGGAAGAATGGAAGGGGAAAACTCCCGCTTCTTTGATTCCCCCTCCGAGAACAAAACTACGCGAGTTCGGAACCGGAGAAAAAATAGCCGATTTCAAAGGCCGCCGTATCGGGCGCGTCGGAACCGTGCGTGCAATTGTATTGAATGCTGGTGCCGAGATCGTGGCGGATCGTTCCCGCCGCAGCCTTCGCTGGATCGGTCGCGCCCATCGTTTCGCGCCACTTGGCGATCGCGCCTTCGGCTTCGAGAACCATCGCGACCACTTTGCCCGTGCTCATGAATTCCGTGAGCTCGGGGAAAAAGGGCCGCTCGCGATGGACCGCGTAGAATCCTTCCGCTTGTGCCTTCGTCAGCCGCATGGACCTGATCGCGATAATTTGAAAATTGGCGGCATGAATTCGGCCCAATATTTCACAGGCAAGGCCGCGTTTTACAGCGTCGGGCTTAATGATGGCAAGTGTGCGTTCCACTGGCACGAAGGTCTCTCCTCTTCGGTCTTGAAAGTCCTCGGGTCTAAAGACCCGAGCTACATTAGGCAAAATTCTTCTGCGTTACTTCTTCTTTTTCTTTGCGGACTTCGGCTTTCCGACCTTTTTCGGCGAGCGCTTCGCGCCCTTCGCGCGATAAACCGACGCGAGAGTCTGCCCGATGTCCGCGGGGCTCTGCACCGTGTGAATGCCGGCGGCGCGCATCGCTTTGTATTTGTCCGCAGCGGTTCCCTGCCCGCCGCTGATGATCGCTCCCGCATGGCCCATGCGGCGGCCTGGCGGCGCGGTCTGCCCGGCGACATAGCCGACGACCGGCTTCTTTACGTGCTTCTTGATGTATTCCGCCGCAACCTCTTCCGCATTCCCGCCGATCTCGCCGATCATCACGATCGCGTGCGTGCCGGAATCCTCGTTGAACAGCTGAATCGCATCAAGAAACGATGTGCCGATGATCGGATCGCCGCCGATGCCAATGCAGGTGGATTGCCCAATCCCGAGGCGGGTGAGCTGATCAACCGCTTCATAAGTGAGCGTCCCGCTGCGGCTCACCAAGCCGACATTTCCCTGCTTGTGAATCGAGCCGGGCATGATGCCGATCTTGCATTGGCCGGGAGAAATGATTCCAGGACAATTTGGCCCGATCAGGCGCGTTTGCGGGCTGCTTTTCAAAGCGGCGGCGACGCGCACCATGTCGAGCGTCGGAATTCCCTCCGTGATGCAGATGACCAGCGGCAGTCCGGCGTCCGCCGCTTCGAGAATTGCGTCCGCGGCGAACGGCGGCGGAACGAAAATCACGGACGCGTTCGCGCCCGTCTTTTCGACGGCTTCCGCAACCGTGTTGAAAACCGGCACGCCAAGATGCTTCGTCCCGCCTTTGCCGGGTGTGACGCCTGCAACAACTTTCGTGCCGTAATCGAGCATCTGCTGCGCGTGAAAACTGCCTTCGCGCCCGGTGAGTCCCTGGACGAGAACCTTTGTGGACTTGTTAACCAGGACGCTCACTGGGCGCCTCCCGCCAGCGCAACGGCCTTTTTCGCGCCGTCTTTCATGCCCTCAGCGACGGTGAAATTCAGGCCCGAATTGCGGAGGATTTCTTGTCCCCTATCCACGTTCGTGCCTTCCATGCGAACGACGACGGGGGTGGTGAATTTCAATTCGCGCGCCGCGTTGACCACACCTGTGGCGAGGACATCGCAACGCAAAATGCCGCCGAAGATATTCACGAATACGGCTTTCACGTTCGGGTCGCTCAGCAAAATGCGAAATGCGTTTTTCACTTGTTCTTCCGACGCGCCGCCGCCGACGTCGAGAAAGTTCGCGGGATTGCCACCGCTCAGCTTGATGATGTCCATCGTAGCCATGGCCAGCCCGGCACCGTTGACCATGCAGGCGATGTTGCCGTCGAGTTTGATGTAGTTGAGTTTGAATTTCGAGGCTTCGACTTCGAGCGGTGTTTCTTCGTCGAGGTCGCGCAATTCTTTGAAATCGGGATGGCGATAGAGCGCGTTGTCGTCAAACGTGACTTTCGCGTCGAGCGCGACGAGCCGTCCGTCGCCCGTGACGACACAAGGATTGATTTCGACCAGCGACGAATCGGTCTCGAGGAACGCGCGATACAAGGATTGGAGGAATGGAACGGCAGCGTTCACTAGCTCGGGCGCAAGACCAAGACCGAAGGCCAGCTTGCGCGCCTGATACGGTTGCAGTCCCGTGGCGGGATGAATCAGCTCGCGGAGAATCGCCTTGGGATTCGTCTTTGCGACCTCTTCGATTTCCATTCCGCCCGCGGCGCTGGCCATGAAAACCGGCAGGCCGGAAGCACGATCGACAAGGATGCCGAGATACAGTTCGCGCTTGATGTCGAGACCTTCCTCAATGAGCAGCCGGCGAACGACGCGGCCTTCCGGTCCGGTCTGAATGGTGACCAGATTCATGCCAAGCAGATGCTCGGCGTGCGCCGCAGCCTCGTCCGCCGAGCGCGCCAGCTTCACGCCACCTGCCTTGCCGCGCCCGCCTGCGTGGATCTGCGCTTTAACTACGACCACGGGTGTGCCAAGGCGATGCGCAGCGACGCGAGCTTCTTCCGCTTTGAATATGACCTCTCCGCGAGGAACGGGAACTCCAAACTTCGCAAGGATCGCCTTGGCCTGATATTCGTGGATCTTCATGAGTGCTCCGGTTTCCGGAAGAGGACCTGGAATAGTGCTAAGATTTCGGTGCGCAAAAGCAACTTAGTTTACTTGGAAGGCCGATGGCGGGCAAGGCGGGGCGCAAAAACGGATGAAAGTCAGCGTGGCGGAAAGAAACAAATGATCCAGGAAGCACTGGAGAAAGTGGTTCGGGACGGGGACCTGACCCGCAGCGAAGCCGAAGCGGCGATGGAGGATATCCTCGCCGGAAGGGCGAATGAGGCGCAAATCGCCGGTTTTCTGACAGCGCTGCACATGAAGGGCGAGACATCCGAAGAAGTGGTCGGCTTCGCGCTGGCGATGCGGCGCCACGCCGCAACGATTTTTGCGGACGGCTGGCCGCGCGCGCACGAACCTCTGGTGGACACCTGCGGGACGGGCGGCGATGAGCGCGGGACCTTTAACGTCTCGACGGCGGCAGCGATCGTGGCCGCCGGGGCGGGCGCGCGCGTGGCGAAGCACGGCAACCGTTCGTACACGTCGAAATGCGGCTCGGCGGACGTACTCGAGCAGCTTGGCGTACGCATGGATTTGGCGGCCGAACAGGTGGCGCGCTGCATCGAGGAGGTGGGAATCGGATTCCTGTACGCACCGGCAATGCATACCGCGATGCGCCATGCGCTGCCGGTGCGTCGAGCGCTGAGAATTCGCACCGTGTTCAATCTGCTCGGGCCGCTGACAAACCCGGCGGACGCTTCGGCGCAAGTCGTAGGCGTTTACGACTCCGAGCTGACGGAGCTGGTGGCGCACGCGCTGGGAGAACTGGGAGTGAAGCGCGCGTTTGTAGTGCATGGCGCGGACGGGCTGGACGAAATCTCAATTTCCGGCGAAACGCAGGTGGCAGAGTTGCGCGATGGCACAGTGAGAAGCTATGCCGTGACGCCGGAAGATTTTGGATTGGCGCGCGCGCCGGTGGAACGCATCGCCGGCGGCGACGCCAAAGAAAACGCCCAGATCATCCACAAGATCTTCGGCCGGTCAATGCTGATGAAGGAGCATGGACCGCGGCGCGATGTGGTGCTGGCGAACGCGTCGGCTGCGCTCGTTGCCGCAGGGCGAGCGAGCGATTTTCTCGAAGGCGTTCACATGGCAGCGCAATCGATCGATTCGGGCGCAGCGCGGGAAAAACTGGATGCGCTGGTGAAATTCACGCTCCTGGCGCAGGAGCGTGGGCAGTCGGCTTCGTGATTGGTCCGCACACGGAATCGATTTCGGGGCTGAAGACCTGAGCTACATTGAGTTTGTCGATATCCTCTCGATCTAGTCCGTTCGGAGTTTCTGCCGTTCCTGCGCCGAGATTCCTCGTCGTCTCAAAGGCGCCTGATTTTCGCGCGGATCGAGGAAGAAAGCGCGAAAATCAGGCCGCTCCTTCTCGGAATGACCCTTTTAGGGATGTAAAGCAATTTAGGATGCAAACGGAGCCAGCTATATCTTAACGGCCGGCAGACGGGTCTGGCGACGCGGCGGAATCGAGGTCGAGAAGAACCGGAGCGGGCAAGGCGAGCGGCGGGTAGCAATTGCCGTCACGATTGTAAGTGGGGGCGCAAGAGCGCGTGAATTTTTTGCGGCGCGGCGATTGCGCGAATTGCCAGATGGTGGCGAACGCGACGCCGCTGGCTGACGGTTGCGGCGGATTCTTTGGATAAACGCAGCCAGATGACGGCGGGCAAGCGTCGTTATAAACGAAATACGTGATGTCGCGACTGCCTGCGTGATCGCGAATGTCGTTGGCCGTGATGATGGTTTGGTTCTTTCCTTCCTTGGCGGGCATTCCCGAGCAGTAAATTCCCGCGCGAAAATTCGCTGAACGGACAGCGTCGACCCACGCCAGGATGTAGGCGAGTTGCGCGGGCGTCATCCGGCCGCCTTCCTCCTGGTCGAGGAAGATCACAGCGCGCGGCGGAAAACCTTCGTGTTGTGCGGTCGCGGCGGCCGCACGGCCGTCCGATGCGCCGAGAGTGGAGGCGTTCGCGGGAGATCCCAGTTCGCGCGCCAGTCGTCCGTTGAAGAGAATCAGAAAGCCGAAGCCAGCGTCGCGAAGCGCGGCGCGCTTGCCGAGCCAATCGTTTTCGGAAGCTCCCGGAGGAGCATTGAGCCAGTATCCGGAGAACGTGAAGGATTGGCGGAGCGCGGAAAGCGAGGAGTCACCGGGATAGGTGTTGGCGTCGAAACCGAGGAAGGTCTTGGGCGAGGATTGGGCGCGCGGGCCAGCGGGCGATGTGCATAGCAGGCAGAGAAGAAGAGATGCGCGACGAATAAGTGATGGTGTCATGGCGAATCTGATGCGCGGCTTCGCTGGCGGCGTATGGCAGGCGAGTCGAGCCTCGCCTGCGAAAAGCGGCGTCGAGCCGCCGCACTCCACGTGAGCGTACGCCAAATTGCGGCAAGTTGCGCGTCGCAACCAGAGAGGAAGGCTGAAGTGGTTTCACAGGCGAAGGAAATTTTCGAGGAGATGGAAACCGGCCGAGGTGAGGACTGACTCAGGATGAAATTGCACGCCCTCGACGGGAAGAGATTTGTGGCGCAAGCCCATGATGGTGCCGTCGTCAGTCTCGGCAGTGATGGTGAGAGTTTCGGGGAGTGATTCGCGCTCGACGATGAGCGAATGATAGCGCGTGGCAACGAAAGGGTTCGGCAGGTGTTCGAAGATGGTCTTTTCGTCGTGGCGGATTTCGCTGGTTTTGCCGTGCATGATTTTTTCCGCGCGAATCACGCGGCCGCCAAATGCCGCGCCGATGGCCTGATGGCCAAGGCAGACGCCGAGAATCGGGACTTCTTCCGCAAAGCGCTGGATCAAGGGAACACTGATGCCGGCTTCTTTCGGCGTGCACGGCCCGGGCGAGATGACGATCCGCTCGGGATGAAGTGCGGCAATGTCGTCGAGTGTGATTTGGTCGTTGCGGTAGATCGCGAGTTCCTGGCCCATCTGCCCGAGGTACTGCGCCAGGTTGTAGGTGAAGGAATCGTAGTTGTCGAGCAGCAGAATCATTCGAAGGTCAGTTTAGCACCGGCAAGCCCTGCGCGCATCGAGTGGAAGAACCGCAAGACTCGAATTCAGAGTAGAATGGCACCGCAGCGAACTTCCCGTGAAAGTCTTGAGCGTATTTGCGTTCCTCCTCCTCGCACTGGCAGCGACCGCGATGACGTGTGCAGCCCAGTCGCATCAAGAAACCGATGCACAACAACCGAACCCGTGCGGTTCACACACACTTCTGAAGCGCATTAATCGTCCGATGGTTCCTACTCCCATTGAGGCGCTAAGGAAACAGGTTGAAGGGATGGTCCGAATGTGTGTCACCGTGGGATCGGACGGAAAAGTTGTGAGCGCGAGGGCCATAAGTGGACCTCCGGAACTGATTCCGGCCGCTCTGGAAAGCGTGAAGCAGTGGACGTTCGAACCGCCTTTTCAACCCCCCGCAGTTGTAGAGGCTAACATTGGCTATGGCTATCCCAAAGAATGCTCGGGGTCGGTATCTGATAGCGGTAGGGTAATGGCGTCGGGAAGACTGAAGAATGCGACAGGCAATTACGCCTACGCGAATGAAAGCTATACATTGCCGCCCTACCCGGAGGAAGAGAGAAAAGCCGGCGTCGCGGGGAAATTGATTTTGGCTCTCACCATCGACTCGCAAGGCGCTGTGACGAAAATACGGGTTGTACATTCGCTTTCGCCCCGCCTTGACGCGATTGCGATCGAGACGGTCCGTACCTGGCGATTCAACGCGGCAGCCAGCAAGCCCGGCACACTGCCGGGAGAATTTCCGATCAGCATCCTCTACACTCCCGATTGCTATCCGACACTCTGACTAAGGGATCGCTTCGGTTCAACCTCTTGTTAATTCCCGCGCTTGGCTGCGGCGTTCTCGCCGTGCGCAATCTCGAGAGCGCGGAGGACGGCGCGGGCCTTGTTGACGCTCTCCTCGAATTCGCGCTCGGGAATCGAATCCGCAACGATTCCGGCGCCTGCTTGAATGTAGGCGTGGCCGTTCTTTGCGACCAACGTGCGCAAGGCGATGCAGGAATCGAGGTTGCCGGAGAAATCCAAATAAAGAATCGCGCCCGCATAGAGGCCACGGCGCGTGGGCTCGAGCTGGTCGATGATCTCCATCGCGCGGACTTTCGGAGCGCCGGAAAGTGTTCCGGCGGGAAAGCAGGCCATGAGCGCGTCGAAGCAATCGACGCCTTCGCGCAGGCGGCTGCGCAATGTGGAGACGAGGTGCATGACGTGGGAATAGCGCTCGACAAACATCAAGCGTTCGACGCGGACGGAGCCGTATTCGGAGACACGCCCGAGGTCGTTGCGGCCAAGATCGACCAGCATGATGTGCTCGGCGCGCTCTTTCGGATCGGCGAGAAGCTTCGCTTCGAATTCGCGGTCCTCGGCTTCGGTGCGTCCCCGAGGAAGAGTGCCGGCAATGGGGCGGTAAGACGCCTCGCGGCCCTGCACCTTGACGAGCATTTCGGGAGAACTGCCGACGATGGAGGCGTCATCGAGCTTCAGAAAATACATGTAAGGCGAAGGATTGATGACGCGCAGCGCGCGATACATTTCGAAAGGGTCAGCCGATGTTTTCGCGGAAAAACGCTGGCTGAAAACAATCTGAAAGGCATCGCCTGCCTGGATGTACTCCTTGGCCCGCTCGACGCCAGAGATGAATTGCGCGCGCGTCATATTGGATTGCACCTTCAGCGGCGCGGAGCGGCGGGAGCGAGCGGCGCGCGGAAGAGGCCCTTCGAGCATGCGGCGAATGCGGCGGATTTCGCGGACGGCAGCGTCGTATTTCGAACGCAAAGAGCCGGGGGCTTCCGTGAAGATGTTTTGAATCACCCAGACGCGGTGCTGGACGCGATCGAACACCACGACACCGCGATAAAACATCATGACGCAATCGTCGAGATGCAAATCGTCGCGGCCCGTGTCGAGAATGCGCTCGAAGAGGCGAACCATGTCGTAGGCGCAATATCCGATGGCTCCGGCGGTGAACGGCGGAAGGCCGGGAATCCGCACCGGGCGATATCGCGCGGTGAGGCGGCGGAGTTCAGCGATTGGGTCCGCCTCAAATTCTGTGCGCTTGCCGGCGGAATCGAGCGTGCAGTTGCGCCCGCGCGCGCGGAAGACCTCGTTGGGATTCGCGCCCGCAAAGGTATAGCGGGCGATATTTTCGCCGCCTTCGACACTTTCGAGAAGGAAGGAATATTTCGCCTTGCGCGCAAGGCGCAGATGCGCGCCGACGGGCGTGAGCAGATCGGCGGTGAAGGTCTCGTAGACCGGGACGAGATTGCCGTCGCGAGCGAGAGCGGAGAACGTCCTGAAATCAGGCTGACTCATGGCGAATTGAAGATTCTCTCACAGAAAAGCGCATGCCCACAGATGTGAGGAAAACACACGCGACCTGTCGTAATCCTCGCGAAACGCCCACTGCCAGATGTCCGCCGTGCCGGCGCCGAGATTCCTCGTCGTCGCAAAGGCGCCAGATTTTCGCGCAGTCCCGAAACCTTGGCGCGAAAATCGGTCCGCTCCTCCTCGGAATGACAATTTGTGGAGCGGCGCAAGAAACGGCACGTCAACGATGCCACACGGGCTAAGCAGAAAAACCAGGCAAAATCAGGAGGAAAGAGCGTCAAGGACGGCGCGACGCATGGCTGCGAGCGGGGCGCGCTCGCCGGTCCATATTTCCCATTGCGCGGCGCCTTGCGCGATGAACATTTCGACACCAGAGACAGTTTCGATGCCGCGGCGGGCGGCGAGGCGCAAGAGTTTCGTCTGGTGCGGGCGGTAAATCGTATCGAAAACGAGGCGGCAATTGAGTTCAGCGGCTTCGAGCGGTGATGCATCATCGCGAGGGTGCATGCCGACGGGAGTGGCGTTGACAATGGCATCGAAAAACTGGCGGCGGATCTTGCGGCGTTCGATCGCTTCGCCTTCTACGGCGCGTGCAAGGGCTTTCGCCCGCGCGGGACGGCGCGAGGTGACACAAACCGACGCACCGGACTCCGCTAGCGCAAACGCGACGGCGCGGGCAGCGCCTCCAGCGCCAAGAATGAGGACGCGGCTGCCACGAAGCGGCATGCGCTGTGAGAGCACGGTGAGCACGCCGACATAATCCGTGTTGTACCCGTAGAGCTTTCCACCGCCGCGCACGACGACGGTGTTGACGGCGCCAATGGCGCGCGCGAGCGCGTCGCAGCCGTCGAGACGGCGAAGAATCGCCTGCTTGTGCGGGATGGTGATGCTGAAGCCAGCGATGCCGAGCGGCTTGATGCATGCAAGAAAATCGCGAAGGTCGTGGACCAGAAATGGCAAGTAAACGGCGTCGATGCGGCGCGCATGGAAAGCGGCATTTTGCATTTGTGGTGAGAGCGAATGCGCGATGGGATTGCCAATAACTCCGTAGACGCTGGTCTTGCGCGTCAAGCGATCGGCGCGATAGAGATCCTGGAGCGCATCGAGAGACACTTGGCCGGGAGCAGTAGCGGTTGCGACCGGAGCGTAGGCAAGCGCGCTGCCCTCGCGGAGCGAGAGTACGCGGGCGGGAAGAGCCTCTTCGCCCATAGGGATGGCGACCATGTCGCGGCGGCCTTTCGCCAGACGCAAAACGCGGAGGCTCTCCGCAAGCGAAGGGCATTGAGCTGCGATTTTGATTGCGGCAGGTTTCAAGCGATCGAGTTCAGCCGCAACGCGCGAGAGGCTTCGCGGCGCGGCGCGAAAGAAATGAGCAGAAGCAAGGACATTCGCTCCTCCCAGAAGAACCTGAACAAGCTCGGGCGGCGCGATACGCGCCGTCTCGATATCGAGATCAACCCAGCAGCAGCCAGCGCGAATCGCCGTCGCAAGGTGAAGCAACTGGCGCGCGGGTGAGCCGCGATAGAAACCTCCGGCGGCGCGGCGGCGGCAAGTGGCAATCAAAGAGGCACGAAGCGGCGATTGAGCGAGGTTCTTGAGAAATTTCGCGATTTCGACGTCGGAGGAAAGATAGTCAAGACGAAGCTCGACGATATGCGTGCGCCTGAGCGCCTTGGCGAGATCCGCAGTCATCTGTCGGGCAGAAGAAGCGGCGACGACGGCGCAAATTTTGTCTGGAAACAACATTTTCGAAGGAGCAATTGTCGCCCAAAGTGCTGGCGCAGCCAAGCCTTAGGGTGCGGGGGAGTCCAAGGCTGTGGCGTAGCGAACGAGGGGCCAACTGTCCTAAAGGACAGGGGTTGGCGCTCGCGGGGATGCCGTGCACAAAATGTAAAGCGGGCCGGACCTATTCCTTGACGCTCCCGGAAGGGGTCTGATACGGTCGGCAGATAGGGGAGCGCCTTCCAGACGGCGCAGGCTTCCAAAGGAGCAAGCATCATGCGAGGGAAAATTGTCCTTGCGGGACTAGTCCTGGCACTGTGCGGGACGGGCGCGATGGCGGCGAGTTCCCAGGTCGCAACAACGACCCAGGGCGACATCTATTGCTCAGGGGTGATTACGACCGCCTCGATACCTCAAGACACCTTTATCATCACGGGCGAAGGCTCGGACTACAAGGTGACTTTCCAAGAAGGAAGCTACGTTTACATCAACAAAGGCGCGAGTCAGGGAGTGAAGGTCGGAGATGTGTATAGCGTGATTCGCGCGGTAAAAGATCCGATCCAAATTGAATGGTCAAAGTGGACCTACTCGATCCTGCGCCAACTGGGCACGAAGTGGGAAGACGAAGGGCGCGTGCGAGTGGTAGTGGTCCACGGAAACACATCCATTGGCCAAATTGAAGACTCCTGCAACTACATGCAGCGCGGGGACATCCTGATTCCGTTTGAAGTACGCGCAACTCCGGAGAGAAAGCCCGCGTCGTCGTTTGACCGGTTTGCACCGCCGAGCGGAAAAGCCATGGCGATGATCGTGGCGGGCAAGGGCATCCAGGTGCAGTTCGGCGCGAACGATATCGTGTACGTGAACCTGGGAAGCGCACAGGGCGTGAAGGTGGGGGATTATTTTCGAATTTTCCGCTACACAGGCACGCAGCACGAGACGGCTTATCAGACGCCGAGATTTGCATTCGATGCGGACGGGTACCTGGGTCCGACGGGATTCGGAGTGGTCCCAAAGAAATATAACTGGACGAATGTGCCTCGTGAAGTGGTAGGCGAAGGGGTCGTGCTCCGCACCGGCACGAATTCCGCAACGGTTCTGGTGACTTTCACCGTCGACGAAGTCTACGTCGGCAACTACGTCGAGATCGAGTAAGGCTTGCCGGAGCCCGCTTTGTTCGCGGGCTCAGCGGATTTCCCGGCTACGAGTTCGGATTCGCTGAATACTTCCGCCGTAAAAGCCTGCGTCCGCGTTCCCGGTTCCTTCCACGCATTCTGGTCCAAGCCCGCCTTGACGCAAGTTTCCTCAAGAAAACGCAGCGCAGGCCAGCGGAACTCCGTAGCGACCTGCGGCAAAAGAACGCCACGATTGGGTCCATGCGAGACAAGCAAGCCGTGAAGTCCCGGAACGATGGCTTCGGGCGAAATATCGAACAAAGGCGAGAGCAGAGAGATTTCGATGTCGATTTGCGGCAGCTCGGGCAGAGAAACCGGCGAGAATCGCGGATCTTCGAGCGCAGCTGCGCGCGCGCTGGAGGCGACAGCCTCGACGTAAGAAACCGGCATAACCACAGACGGAAGCCGCCCGATGCAGCCGCGCAGACGGCGGCGGATTCGCAGCGTCACGAACGCTCCACCGGGAAGCCGCAGGGACGCGTGGTCAGGCAAGTCGGTGAGGACAGAGTTGTTTTCGACGGCAAGAATCAGAGAGCGGCGAGCAACGTCGAGAAACAGGCGCTTTTCGCTGTCAGCGAATGAGGGCATCCTCGGTTTTTTCTTCCGCGTCGACGACGAGCGGCGGCTGGAGCAGCGTGCGCTGTTGCACGCGTGTATTGATCTGGCTCCAGAACATCTGGAAATAGTGCGCGGCTGAAGCGACAGCGCTGATCACCACGAGCCAAAGAAGGGCGATTCCGAGCGAATGGAGCGCCGGATGCTTGGCGGTGAGAATCACGGCGCAGCCCGCCATTACCTGCAGAATCATCTTCGTCTTCCCAAGCGGCGAAGCGGGAATCACAAGCCCTTGCACGCTGGCGATTTCGCGCAGGCCCATCACCACGAACTCACGCCCGACGATGATCACCACCATCCAGGCGGGCACAAGCCCCATCTCGACCAGAGAAATGAACAAAGCGGCGATGAGAAGCTTATCGGCGATTGGATCGAGCAGAATTCCCAACGTGGTGACTTCGCGACGCTTGCGCGCGATATAGCCGTCCATCACATCCGTGGCGGCGGCCATCAGGAGGATCAAGACACCCCAAATCTCGAAATGGATGGGAAGTCCCCAAAAATCGAAGTTTGGCTGGCGGGTGAGGAGAACAACCGAAAGAACAGGAACGAAGAAGATGCGCAGAGTCGTAAGACTGTTTGGCAAATTCATGTCGTTCCCTGCCGCCCTCAAAGAAGCTCTGGAATGATTTGGGCGGAACGAGCAGAGGGCAATGTCACTATAGACCTGCGATAAGGGTGAGTCAACGCCGCTCGAGACCAAAGATGGGAGAGAGGCACGGCAATGCCTTGCTTGTGGGGTAATTGTCCCCGGAAGTAACTGTTGCGGAACCATTTGGGGCCAAACTGTGCAAATCCACGAGGAGCTGTGAACGTGGGTTTGAGAGTGCGAGAAAGTGCGGGGATGGTGGTCGGACTTTTTGGCAACTAATTGAATGGCAATAAGTTACAAGCACAATCAATATCGAAGACGGTCTGGGACAACGCAGACAGTTTGCAAAAAATCGCGCTCGACTGCGCCGTGTTTTCCACAGAAATTTCCACCGATGGCTCTATGCGGACAGAGCCCTAAAAACAAAGAAAAATCAGGCGATTTGGCCTGTTGCGAGGGCGGAAGAGGGGGGCAGTGGAAGAGCAAAATTCTCCAGACGCCGGGCCAGCGATTCCGGCAGGTCGGCGTCGAGCAGCATGTCTCCATCGAGGATTTCTGAATGGAGAATGTGGCCGCAGGCCTGCACGTAGGAAAGATGGCGACCGTCGGAAAGCGGAACCCGGAGATGAACGCGAACGATGGGATCAACGGGCATCGCGGCATCCATGCGTTCGAGGAGCTTATCGAGACCCACACCGGACGCGGCCGAAACAAATACTTTCTCTTCGCGGTTTCCATTGGCGCGCTCGAAGCCGGCGAGTTCATCGGGCGAGAGAAGGTCGCATTTATTAAGAACGTGCAGACGCGGGCGCTCCGCAATTCCCAGGCTATCGAGAACCTTCAGAACTTCCGCGTCGTGCTCGGCATGATTCGGATCCGAAATATCCGTCACATGGACGATGAGCGCCGCTTCCTGTGCTTCTTCGAGTGTGGCACGGAAGGCGGCGATCAGGTCGGGTGGGAGGTCGCGGATGAATCCCACCGTGTCCGAAAGGAGCACGCGGCGGCGAGAAGGCAAACGCACGGCGCGAATCGTGGGATCGAGTGTCGCAAACATATTCGACGAAGTGAGGACGCCTGCGTGCGTGAGCGCATTAAAGAGCGTGGATTTTCCGGCATTGGTGTAGCCGACCAGAGCAATCATGCCGAGCGGGACGGCCTGGCGTGCGCGGCGGCGCGTGGCGCGCTGGCGGCGAACCGTTTCGATGGATTGCTGAATCTTGCGGACGCGGTCGCGGATGCGGCGGCGATCGGTTTCGAGTTTTTGCTCGCCTGGACCGCGCGTGCCGATACCGCCACCGAGGCGGGAGAGATTCTCCGCATGTCCGGCGAGGCGGGGCAGAAGGTAGTTCAACTGAGCCAGCTCCACCTGCAACTGGCCTTCGCGGGTGCGCGCATGAGTGGCAAAAATGTCGAGGATGAGCTGTGTGCGGTCGATGACGCGGCAGCCGACGCCTTTCTCCATGTTGCGAAGCTGGACGGGCGTGAGATTGTGGTCGACGATGACGAGCGGCGTGCGGCGCGCATGAGCCTGCGCGCGAATTTCTTCGAGCTTGCCTTGGCCGACCAAGGTGGCCGGGTCGAGGGCATCGCGCACCTGGAGTAGAGCGCCTTCGACACGCGCACCAGCACTGACGGCCAGTTCTTCAAGTTCGAGCAGCGAATCACGCGCCGAAGCGGAAGCGTCGCCGGGACGAACGCGGGAGCTTTTCCGCAGACTAACACCGACAAGAAGAACCGGCTCGCGGCGATCAACAGTCTGCGCTTTTCTCATGCTTCGAAAGAGAACGCGGGTGGCTTGCTTGGTGGCTGCAGGATTCTCATTTCCTAGGCTGTATTATACGCCTTCGCAGTTGCCTTCGCGCAAGACCGCCGTCTTCCCAAGATATAGGAAGCCTCTCTTGACCCGTTCTTTCCCAGCTATTTGAGGCAAGAGCGATACATCGACAACCAATCAGGGATGGCCCGACCTTGATTATCATTCGTAAATATGTTATAATTGGTAACGGAGATTCATGACGGAGTCACAAAATTTGGCTCTGGCATAGCCCAGACGTGTTGCGGGCCCGCATCATCCCGAAACCCGGCAGGTCAATTTCCCCGAGGAGGAAGCAATGCCGCTGCACACATGCAGTCTTCGATACCAGGATGGCGAAACGAAGCTCACAGGCTTCTTCGCATGCGACGACTCTTTGCCCGCTCCCCCTCCCGGAATACTAGTCATTCACGGAGGCGCTGGATTGGACAAACATGCCCAAGGACGCGCCGAGTGGCTGGCCGGATTGGGTTATGCCGCTTTTGCCTGCGATATGTATGGAGATAGCATCGCAGGCGATCGGCAACGGGTAGTCACCCACATCAATGAACTGCGAGGCGACCGCGAAAAGCTTTGCTGCCGGGCCCGCGCGGGGATGGACGCCATGGCTTCGCTCCTGCGAATAGATCGTCCGGTGACGGCAGTCGGATATTGCTTCGGCGGCATGTGCGCGCTTGAAATGGCGCGTGCCGGAGTGGAATTAGCGGCAGTGGTAAGCGTCCATGGCGGACTCGATACCAGGGAGCGCGCCGAACCAGGACGCGTGATGCCAAAAATTCTCGTCTGCCACGGCGCACTGGACCCGCACATCCCGATGAACCAGGTAAACAGCTTTGCCGAGGAAATGAATCACGCCGGCACAAATTGGCAACTGATCATTTATGGCGGCGCGTTGCACGGCTTCACACACGAAGCGGGTCCATTTTTGCCGGGTGTCGCCTATAGCCCGCAAGCCGACGCACGATCACGCGCCGCCATTCGGGACTTTCTCGCGGAGGTTTACGCCTGAGTCGTGTCTATCCGTCGATGTTGCAGCAAGAATCTTCAGCCGCCGAAGGAATTGGATTTTGCCGATGCGGCGAGAATCATATCGGAAAGAAGCTCGGAGAGTGCCGGTCCGGAGTTGTGAAATTCCGGGTCGCGACTGGCGCGGTCGACCCAGCCAAGATAAGTGAGCAGCGCCAGTTCCGACCATTGCGAGGCAGCCGGCGGCGCGAAGCCGATTTCTCCGAGAATGCCCTCCAGGTAGGACGCACGACGCTTCTCGATGGTGGAGACGCGAAATGCGACGCCCGGTTCCTTGCGCGCCCAGGAGCGGATGCCTGCTTCCAGGCGAAGGTGCTCGGGCGAGGAGCAGTGCCGCACGAAACGCGCCCAGCGCGAGGGCGGGCTATGGATACCGGTGACTGCCGCTTCAATCCAGCCGACCTCTTCGTTTTCCCACTTGCCCAGTAGCTGCGACAGAAGATCGTCACGATCGCGGAAATGCCAGTAGAAGCTGCCCTTGCTGACACCCAAATCGCGCGCCAGCAATTCCACGCGGACCGATTCGACACCGTCGGAGGCGAGACGCAAGGATGCGACACGAAGCCAATCAGCAGGCTGAAGCGGCGAAGTGCGCGCTGGGGCGGAAGATGCCATACGGCCGCGTAGGTTCGGCGCAACACTATTCGAGAAGTGGTGCGAAGTCAATCGCTAAGCAGAGGCGAAGAGATCAGGGCAAAGGCCTGGTCCAGGGTTACTGGGGCGTCACCAAAACCGGAAAGCCAATGGACCCTGGGCTCGCGGCGAAACCAAGTGAGCTGGCGCTTTGCGAAATTACGAGTCGCCAGGCGAATTTTCTGAATGGCTTCTGCAAGCGGCATTGTTCCTTGCAAGTGCGCCCGCAATTCCGAATAGCCGATGAATTGGAAAGGCTTCGCTTCGTGGGGAATCCCTGCATCGATCAGGCGGCGAACTTCTTCCAACCAGCCTTCGGCAAGCATTGAGTCAATACGTGCGTGAATGCGCGCGTAAAGGGCCTCGCGGGGAGGATTCAATCCAAGCTTGAGAATTTCGTAGCCTTCGAGAGGCAGGCGGCCCGCGCCGTGAACTTCTCCGACGGATTTTTTCGCAAGGACTCGTATTTCGATCGCCCGAATCACCTTTTGTGCGTCGCGGGGGGCAATCCGATGCGCAGCCGCAGCGTCCAAACGCGCGAGCAAGCGATGGAGATATTCCGGACCGTGAAGACGGGCGCGACACCGCAAACGTTCGCGCAATTCCTCAGAGCGGACGGGCGCTTCGGACAAGCCTTCGAGCAAAGCGCGCAAGTAGAGACCTGTTCCCGCGGTGAGGACAGGGACTTTGCCGCGGCTGCGGAGATCGCCGAGCGCTTCGAGGGCGCAGCGGCGGAAGTCTCCCGCCGTAAATAATTCAGTTGGCTCGACCAAGTTCACCAGATGGTGCGGAATTCCCTTCTGCGCTCCCGCAGGCACCTTCGCAGTGCCAATATCGAAATACCGGTAAACCTGCGTGGAATCGCAAACCAGGATTTCTCCGCCGATCCTTCGCGCGATTTCGATGCCCAGCGCGGATTTCCCGGAAGCCGTGGGACCGAGAACGACAATCAAACGCGGCAGAGTGTTCATCCCGAGAATTTCCAGTAGCGAAGCAAGAGAAACATCAGAACGAGAGCGGCGAGAAGCAAGACCCCGGCGACTTGGGGGCGGTTGAGCTTCACTGGAGATTAATCTGATCGGGAGGAATGTTGTAAATGAAAATGATGCGGAGGCGGATGTACGGTCCTTTGAATTGCGAAGGAAGTGGTTCAAAGGGACTGGAGGCGCGAATGGCAGACATTGCTGCAGAATCGAGCGGATCGCGCCCGGAGGAACGCTCGAGCGTCGGATCGGGATAGGGTACGCTGCCGTCGCGATTGATTTGGAACGTTGTGAAGACGACCCCCCTATCCCCCATCAGAGCGGATTCGGGCATGACGGCGTACCAATTGCGTTTAAGGATGGCCAGAAGACGCTGGAGATAACTATTGAAATCTACGCCTTCGGTCGGCGTGAGCATCTGCACGCCGCTGGTCATGCCTGGGCCGCCCGCATTGGCACCAGCACCACGCGGGAATCCGCCGCCCGAATAGATACTTCCCCCAGTGGGATGACTTTCGCCTTGCTGGATTCCCTGCTGAATCGTCCGGCTGGGATCGGCGCTGGGGATTCCAAGATTGAGCGGCTTGGAAGGCTGCTGAAACAATGGCCGCACGGGAGGCTGCTCTGGCGGTGGCTGTTCCTGAGCCGTCTGCGGAGGAGGATTGGTCGGCGAGGTATGGGGCGTAGGCGCCTCGGGCAAATCTTCCCTGGGCTGCACACGCGCCTCCGGAGCGGGAGACGGAGGAAGCGCTGGAGCGTGCTCTTCCGGGCGAGGCGGAGCCACCTTTTCCAAGACCTTTGGCGTAATGTGAACTTTTGGTTCGGGTGGAGGCGCCTTCGGAATTTCGCCCGGCGGAATATAGATTTTGCCGAGCAATTGGCTGGCGTCGCGAATCTCCTCCTGCGATGGAGGATGATAAGGAAAGATTTTCGGGATCGAAATCAGAAAGACGATCAGAAAGACGTGGACGCCGACCGAAGCGATCCGAGTGATCAAATCCCACTTGGGATCGCGCTTCTGCTCCGGCTCAACCAGAAGGTTCGCTTCGCCGGTGAGATAAATGTCGGGCTCGACGACCTCGCGGAGCTGCGGCGTCACTTCGGGACGCTTCTCGATTTCCTTGATTTCTTCCGGAGTGACCGGCTCGACATAGGCGGGCACGACAACGCGCGATTTCAAAATTTCAAATGGCGCGTCGTATTCCGAAGGCGGGGCGACGTTCTCGAGAGGCTTCGCGGGCAAGCCGCGGGGGATGATGGTGCGGGCGACGAGAACATCCAGCGGCATGTGCGCGGGAATCGAAGATTTCCCATCGAGCGGAGGCGCATCGGAGGGCCCGGAAGGGATCACGGTCCGCTCGTCGAGCAAGGTGGTGAGGCGGCGGGGCTTGGCGGGAGCCGCGTCGTCTTTGCTGACGGGATTGAGCTTTACCGGGACCAGAGTCCGGGGGATCATCGAGCACCTTGGGGAGAAAAGGCTCCGAGTTGGACGCGCCGCGCGTGTTCCAGGATGCCTGCCATCACCTGGTCTGCCAATTCCAGGGCCGCACGCCCCGCAGATCCGTCCACAACGGGAGAGCGCCGAGTGCGCACGGAGTCGAGAAACGCTCGCAATTCCGCGTGCAGAGGCTCTTCCGAACCGGTCGGGAGCTTCTCGAAGCCTATTTCCGGCTGCTCCGCGGCACGAGGGTTGACGCGAATCCTGAGCACATCCCTACGTCCGAAATCGAGCGAGATATATTCGTGCTCCTGAAAGAAGCGCATTTTGCGAACGCGCTCGGTGGAAACACGGCTGGCCGTGAGGTTCGCCACCGTGCCCGTGGAAAATTCCAAGCGCACGTGGGCAATGTCCACCTTATCTGTGACAACTGGGATGCCGACAGCGCGCAAATCCGTCACGGGAGCGCCGACGAGCGTCAACAGAATGTCGAGGTCGTGAATCATGACGTCGTACACAACGTCGATGTCGAGACTGCGGGGTGTAAAAATGCCCAGTCGATGAACCTCAAAAAACAGCGGCCGCGAAAGGATTTTTTGCGCCGCGACGACGGCGGGATTGAAGCGCTCCACCTGCCCCACCTGGAGAATGCGGCGGCCGGCGCGGGCGGCGGAAATCAACTGGTCCGCCTCGGCAAGAGAGGAAGCAATCGGTTTTTCGACAAGCACGTCGACGCCCCCCTGGAGCAACTGAGAGCCGACCGAGGCATGAGCTTTTGTTGGAACGGCAAGGCTGACGGCCTCGACGCCTTCGGCGAGAAGCGATTGGAGCGAAGGAAACGAGTGCGTGGAAAATTCCGCGGCGATCTGTGCAGCGCGTGAGGGATTCGCATCGAAGACTCCGGCGAGATCCGCTCCTTCTATCTCGCGCCACACACGGACGTGGTTTCGGCCAAATTCGCCGGCTCCCACGACCGCTACGCGGGTGGTTTGGCCCGTCATGATCGCTTGCTCGCTCCCGAATTCGCGTGCTCGAACGGAAACGCCTCGATGGCGATGGAAGCGTCATCTGCCGCGCACAACAAAGCGTCGCGATCGAAAAGCAGAGTGCGGCCGGCATCGATCGCCAACGCCGAGGCATGTGAGCGGCGCATCACTTCAATCGTCTGAAGGCCTATCACGGGAACATCGAAACGCATATCCTGATGCGGTTTGCTGACTTTGACCACAACCAGACGTTGTCCTCCGGCGATGCGCGCGGCGCGTTCGATGGTTTCGTCGGTGCCTTCCATCGCTTCGACGGCGACGCAAGCGCGGTCGCGCACCACTACTGTCTGCCCGAGGTCGAGCCCGGCGATTTGTTGCGCCACCTGGCGGCCGTAGGCGATGTCCGCAGCTTCGGATTCATCCGGGGCGCGGCGCGTGAGAATTCCCATGGCCGGGAGCAGCGGGCCGAGAAATTTTGTCGAATCCACGAGCTGGATGCCTTCCTCTTCAAGCACCCTCGCAACGGCGCCGATGAGCGAATCGGTGTTCTTTGCCGGGAGCGAGAAGAGCAATTTTGCCAGTTTCCAATCAGGACGGATGGAACTAAAAATTTTGTTGTGCTTCACTTGACCAGCCATCACGGCGCGCTCGACGCCTTCCTGGTGGAGCAGCTCGATGGTCCGGCTCAATTCGCCCAGGCTGACCCAATGAAGACGCTTGGCGGCGCGAGCGAGCGCGGGCGAAGCCTCCTCGCGGATGGCAATCACGGCCATTTCAATGCCGCGGCTGCGCGCACCCTCGAGGACGAGAAACGGGAAATCGCCGTTGCCGGCGATCAGGCCCCAGCCTGCGTTTTCAGGCGAATTGGAAGCGTCAGCCGTCAAGATACCCCCTACTTGACCAGGCCGCGCTCGGCCGACTCGATAAACTGGATCAATGTTTGGACGTCTTCGGATTGCGACAGGGTTCCACGCATTTTTTCAAGCGCCTGCGTCGTATTGAGCTTCGAGCGGAGGAGCAGGCGATAGGCCTTCTCTATAGCTTCGATGCGTTCGGGCGAAAAACCGTGACGTTCGAGGCCGATGGTGTTGACGCCGTAGCAACGCGTGTCGCGCGGGGAGACGATTTTCGAAAACGGCGGAACGTCCTGCGTGATGATCGTATGCGCCCCGATGTAGGCGTAACGGCCGATGCGGCAAAACTGCTGCACGGGAGAAAAATTTCCGATGGTGGCATAGTCCTCGACGGTGACGTGCCCCGCGAGTGTTGCGCCGTTGATGAAAATCGTATGGTGGCCCACCTGGCAATCATGCCCGATGTGCGCGTAGGACATGATGAGGTTGTGGCTGCCCAAGCGTGTGGCGCCGCCGCCTTTTACCGTCCCGCGGCTCACCGTGCAGAATTCGTGGAACGTGTTGTGGTCGCCGGCTTCGAGAAACACCCGCTCACCGGCGTACGTCAGGTCTTGCGGGTCGGCACCAACGACAGCAAAGGAGTGGACGTAGTTTTCGCGGCCAAGGCAGGAAGGGCCGCGTACGACGGCGTGATGTTCGAGCACGCAGCCATCGCCTAAAACGACATCGTCGCCAACGACCGCATACGCGCCGATTCGAACTCCCTTTCCCACGTGGGCGGAAGGAGAAATGATGGCGTGCGAATCAATTTCGCTCATCGGGCCTTCTCAACCGGTTCGGCAGCGGGCGCTTGAGCCGCATCAATATCAACCATCATGCACATCATCGTGGCTTCGGCAGCGAGCTGGTCCTTCACGAAAGCCTTTCCTTCGATCTTGCAGAACGTGCCGCGCCAGGCGACCACATTGACCTCGACGCGCAGTTGATCGCCGGGAACGACCGGCCGACGAAAACGAGCATTGTCGATGGCGACAAAATACAGGAGCTTGTTTTCACGGTCGACGACCTCTTGCAGTAACAGTAGGCCTCCGGTTTGCGCCATCGACTCGATGATCAGAACTCCCGGCATGACCGGCTTCGCGGGAAAATGGCCCTGGAAGAACGGCTCGTTGATGGAGACGTTCTTGATTCCCACGATGCGCTTCTTCGGTTCCATTTCTTCGATCGTGTCGATCATCAGAAATGGATAGCGGTGCGGGAGTATCTTCTGGATCTCGTTGGTGTCGAGGAGCATCGGTGACCTCTCGCTTGCACTTCAATTTTGCCGGCTGAAAAACTTCCGGACGCGGCGGATCCGCATCCCATGAATGCAATCGCAGAATTTTATACGAAACCGCGGCACCTGGGAATGACGGGACGTTGTGATGGTTCAAGGGCGCTGATAGGATGGCCGTCCGGTAGAAAGCATGAACGAAGGGGCGCAGATGGGACCATCTATGAAAGGGCTGCTCGCCGCGGCGCGGAAGCAGGAGAAGCAGATGGTGCGCCTGCTCAGAGATTTCGTCCGCTGCGAATCGCCGAGCCACGATAAAGCGGCGGTGGACCGGTTCGCGCGAATGGTGGCAGGGACATGGAAGCGCGCAGGTGCGAAGGTGAAAATCTTGCGCGAGAAGGAAAGGGGAAATCATGTTCGGGCGGAAATGTGGCTTGGCAGCGGGCGCCCCTCCGGGCAGATATTGGTCCTAGGCCACATCGACACGGTATATCCGCTCGGGACGCTCGCGAAGGTTCCTTTTCGCGTGACAGGGGGAAAAGCGTGGGGGCCTGGCACATTCGACATGAAGGGCGGAATCGTGCAGGCACTTGCGGCTGTGGATTCGCTTCGCCGCATGAATGTGAGGATGCAACGGAGGCTCGTGTTCCTGTGGACTTCCGATGAAGAGATTGGAAGCGAGCGAGGGCGGCCTCTGATTGAAAAAGAAGCGCGAAAGAGCAATGCCGTGTTGGTGCTCGAGCCCTCGTTCGGTTCCGACGGCAGGTTGAAAACGCAAAGAAAGGGCGTGGGAAGCGCGGAAATCCTGGTGAAGGGGCGTTCGGCGCACGCGGGAATCGACCCGACAAAAGGAGCGAACGCCGTGCACGAGTTGGCCCTGCAAATTGTGCGACTCATGAAGATGAATGATCCGCGCCGGGGAATTACGGTGCAGGCTACGGTCGCGCACGGAGGCACGGTGACTAACGTCGTGCCCGCAGTAGCGCGCGCGGAGATCGACATTCGTTTTTCGCGCGTCGAAGATGGCCGGCACCTCGATCGCGAGCTTCAACGCTTACGGCCTGCGCTTTCAGGCGCACGACTGGAAGTGCGTGGGGGAGTCAACCGTCCGCCGCTCGAACGGACGGCCGGAGTCGAGAAACTCTTCCGTCTGGCTCAAAGGCTGATGGACGAAGCTGGTTTGCCGCTCGACGAAGCGTCGACCGGCGGCGGCTCGGACGGAAATTTCACGGCCGCGCTGGGGATACCGACGCTCGATGGGCTGGGAGCAGTGGGAGACGGAGCCCACAGCCCAAGGGAACACGTCGTTATCCAAGCGTTGCCTGAACGCGCGGCGCTGCTTGCGGGACTACTCGCCACAATATAGGAGTCGCGAGCTCGACTGTCTCTGGCCATGAAACGGGCACACAATTCTTCCGTGATGGACTGCGCAAAAAAGTTCAGCGTACGTCTTCGTGCTGCAGATAGGCGAGGGTTTGCTGGTCGAGATCGGCATAGCTGTCGTGGAGCGAGTTGCGAAGCGCATCCTCGGTGGACGGGTCGGTTGCGATGTGATCCAGCAGGCGATTGACGTCGGAAATTCCACCTTGATCGACAATCGACTCGATAGCCGCAAGAGACCAGGCATAGGCGATGGAGGCTGAATCGCCATTGAGCCCCATCCAGGAACCTTCGAGTGTTTCAAGGCGTGGCGGAGAGCCCTGTGCGGCGAGGTTCAGCAACGCGCCCGCGCTCGGGCTGCTGCGACGTCCCTCAATATATTGAGCGATTCCCTCCTGCACCCACGTTGGCGCGCGCCCGTGGGTTTTCTGGCCGACGAAACTATGGGTCAGCTCATGGCGCAAAACACGCGCCAGATCCGGAGTCACCTCGGTGAGGCCTTGGACCGGTATGCGGATGCGGCCGTCGTTGATGGCGCCGACCCAACCCGGAGCGCGTGTGATGTCGGCAAATGCCTGATCGGTGTAAAGAATCACCCCGATGGATTCTGGGGGTGTGTAATCGAGCTCCGATTCGATGTCGTTGAAATCATCTTCCAGAGCGCGCAGGACACCCCGCGCTAGGTCGGGAGCAGCAGCGCCACTGTATTTCAACGAGAAGTGCGCGGTTACGCCTTCTCGGTAATTCTCCTCCTCCTGCTTGTCGCGCTCGGCTTTGGCGAGCGCGCTTTCGACGTCTCGTTCGGGGCGCAACTGCTCGGCTCGTTTCCACTCTTCGACGGCTTCATCCAGTTTATTCGCGCCGTAGTAGGCCCAGCCCATCAATTTGGCGACGTCGGGGGAATCGGGCGCGGTGCGGCGCGCGTGTTCGAGAGGATCGAGCGCTTCTGTGAACTGGCTGTTGTGCAGATAAAGCACGGCAAGGTTGAGGAGCAATCCCTGATCATCGGGTGCGAAGACAAGACCCTGACGGTATTGGTCAATGGCGGAGTCCATATCGCCCTTTGAGGTTAAGAATTGCGCCGCTGCATAGTGAGCTGCCGCGCACTTTTGGACGGCGAGCGCGTTGCCGGCGCGGGCATCGGAATCGGCGCGAGAGAGATACGAGTAGTCGATGGAGCCGTCGTGCACGGCAAGTGAGGCGATTTCGTCATATCCCCGAACAGGCTGAACGGCCGGTTCGGCCACCGGCGGATCCTTCGCGGCGGACGCCGCCGAGGTGTACCCAAAATCATTGTGATCGATGCGAGCAACGATGGACTTGGGAATCGACATGGTGCCGGCAGGAGTGTCGTAGCTGACCCGGTCAGCAGTTTCCGTCACGTTCGAGGCAACGATGCGGCGGCCGTTCTTGAGGACGATTGTGTCGCCAAGGGCGCAGGTCGAGACAAACAGACCTGTGGCAACGAGTGCGGCAATGGGCGCTGCGCGACGCACAAGGAAATTCTATCAATGGATGGTAGAGGGCCCTGCTCCGCTTGCTGTCCGGTTGCCCAAGAGGTACATTGCCCGGTATGAGCGGTTCCTCCTGGACAAGGGTGGGTGTGGCGTTTGCCTTTTCCACGATTTTTGTCCCTGCGCTCCCTGCCCCATTGGCTGCTTTTCAATCAGATTCCGCGAAGCCTGCAGCAAACAGTCCATCCAAGGCGGCTGTGAGCCAAGACCCGCACGCGCTCTATTCGGCTTTGAATTCACTCACGCCCGACGGCGATCATGTGTTTGACGTGGACAATCTAGCGATTGACCGGGATGCCATACGGATCCGTCTGGAAGAGGGAAAATTGGCTCTCTTTGAACCAATCGATGGACACGTGACCGGGGCAGTGTTCAGCGGGCAAGGGCATGTGGTGGTGGAGCCGCGGGATGCTGGCGAGCGCCGTTCCCTCTCGCAATTTCTGGGAATCCCCCTGATTGACCAGCCGTTCACCTCCGCCTATTTTCGGTTTACCGACGTGACGGCGGACGACATTCGCAAGCAATTGGACGACTCGGACGCCGACGAATCGATGGACGAAGCGTTCGGCAACGACTGGGCCCGAGTGGCGAAGGACCTCAACCCAGCACACTCGGTGCGCATCTTGGAAGACCTGCTATCAACCGATCCTCTGCCCTATTTCTCGGCGACGCTCGCAGGAGGGCCAAAGGGGCCGGTAGAATTAATCCTGGACTTCCGGCGGGAAGAACAGGTGCTGATCGGACAGCCGCACGAAATGAACGGCGAGAGCACATTCCAGGTGTGGGCGTCGTTCCCAGCCGCAGAGGGACCCACAGGAGACCAGCCGCCATCGCCCCTCACGTTCGGCCCCGTTGATTATCACGTCGAGACAACAATTGCAGACGATTTGTCCCTCAAGGGAACGACGGTTTTGCATTTGAAAGCCTTGCGCGCAGGGGAACGCGTGGTACCGCTGGAACTGTCAAAGCAACTCGCCGTCGAGAGAGCCGAGCAAGCAGGGAAAACACTAGCTTTCTTTCAAAACGAGGATATGTCGGCGCGCGAGATTCACCAGAAGGGCAACAATTTTGTCTACGTCGTCCTGCCGGCGGCGGTGCGCAAAGGGGAGGACTTTCAGCTCGCCTTGTCCTATCACGGAAACGTGATAGTCGATTCAGGAAACGGGGTCTATTTTGTTGGCGAGCGTGGCGCGTGGTATGCGCACTCTCCGAACTTTGGGTTCTTCACACCGTTCGAATTGACGTTTCATTGGCCGAAACGTCTGGCGCTCGTGGCTACAGGAGTCGAAGGGAAGGTGGCGGAGACCGCCGACGTGAGAACGGCGATCTGGCAATCAGAAAAACCATTTGCTGTCGCGGGTTTCAATCTCGGTGAATACAACACCGTAAGCCTCGGCAAGTCTCCTGTGGTGCGCATTTACGCGAACAAAGAACTCGAAAGCAGCATTGCTGCAAGGCTACACGTGACGTTGCCTGCCGCGATTCCAAATCTTCCCACGTTTATCGCACCTTCCTTGCAACAGCGCGACACGGTCTCCGTGGAAACCGAGCCGATGGGAATGCCGGCGGACGTGATCCGCGAGCTCGCGCGCCAGATCGACGGCTCCATTCGCTTCTATGAAAAACTTAACGGACCCTTTCCCTTCGATGAAATGCAGGTGTCGCCAATCCCCGGATCGTTCGGGCAAGGATGGCCCGGACTGGTGTACTTGTCGACTCTTGCTTTTCTTCCCGCGGAAGCGCAGCAGCAGGTGGGGCTTGCGGAGAAATCGCAGGAACAAACCACGGAATTGATGCCGTTCCATGAGGTGGCGCACCAGTGGTGGGGAAACGTGACGACGGCGGAGAGCTACCGTGACGTGTGGATCGAAGAGGCGATGGCGACATATCAATCGCTCCTCTACGCCGACGCACGGAACCCGGATGCGCACAGGATGGAATACTGGCTGGGGCACTTCCGCGACATGCTACTCACGAAGCCCGAGGGGAAAAACGAATCAATCGAGCAAGCAGGCCCGCTGACGCTGGGATATCGCCTGACGACTTCCGCCAGCCCGAGCGCTTACGAGATCATCGTATACGACAAGGGCGCGTGGGTGATGCACATGCTGCGTGAACTGATGCGCGACGAAAAATCGAAGCAGCCGGACGCACGCTTCGATGCATTTCTGCAGTCGGTACTCATCCGATATGCCTACGAGCCGCTGACGACAAGTGAATTCGAAGCCGAAGCGGAAAAGCAGATGACTCCGGCGATGAATCTCGACGGAAGCGGAAACTTGCGCTGGTTTTTCGATCAATGGGTGCAAGGCACGGGGATTCCGCGTTACGGCGTGCACTTTCAGGCGAAACCTGCAGGCAGGGAATTTGCGGTGAGCGGAACACTGTCTCAGGCGAACGTGGACGACTCATTCACCGAGCGCGTGCCACTGTACTATTCGGCAGGACGAGGAAAACTGGCGTATCTCGGAAGCATCGTAACGACAGGCCCACAAACTCATTTTCATTTTCTCGCGCGCGAACGGCCCGATCATTTGGCCATCGATCCGCACATGACTGTCCTGTGCGTTACTGAGTAGAGAAAAATTGACTCAGCTCGATGCAATGGCCTGATGCGATATCGAACAAAAAATTTTGCATTACGTCTTGCGTCTCAGGCTTTCTAGTCTTATTCTAGGCAACTCTTAAACGCGTGCGAAGTGCGGTCGAACATCGTAAAGAAGAGATGAATCAAAGAGGAGGCAGGACGCGGGCAAAGTGGAAGTTCTGAACCCGCGAGGAACATAGCAGTGGAGAGTTGATGTGGAGTCCGTCTTTTCCCCTTTCGGGGCTCGTCATCATAGGATTCATTGACTAATACCGGGGTTGACGCGTGGCTCTTGATCGGCCTGAAAGCACAAATACAACCGAATTCCCTTCGGCCCATGCACTCATCGCGCCTGGTCAGACTTTTGCTACCGTAACCGACAAGATTAGTTCTATCGTGCTGACACGCGGCACGACAAAGGGCTGGATTGCCGGCTTCCTCTTCGCCTTCTCCCTCCTGATGATGCTGAACTACGCGGTTTCCTACCTGTTCATCAAAGGTGTGGGGATTTGGGGCATAAACATCCCCGTTGCCTGGGCCTACGCAATTACGAATTTTGTCTGGTGGATCGGAATCGGACATGCGGGAACACTGATTTCCGCCTTTCTTCTTTTGATGCATCAGAAATGGCGCACTTCCATCAACCGCTTTGCGGAAGCGATGACGATTTTTGCCGTCATGTGCGCCGGCGCTTTTCCCCTGCTGCACATGGGCCGTCCGTGGCTTTTCTTCTATTTGATGCCCTATCCGAATGTGATGTGGCTATGGCCGCAATTCCGCAGCCCGCTGGTGTGGGACGTCTTCGCAGTCTCAACGTATTTCACAGTTTCGCTCTTATTCTGGTTTGTAGGACTGATACCCGACTTGGCCACGCTGAGGGACCGCGCCAAGAACAAGATTGCCAAGATTTTGTACGGCATGTTTGCGATGGGCTGGAGGGGCTCCGCGGTCCATTGGACCCGCTACGAGCTGGCTTCCCTTTTGCTCGCCGGATTGGCAACTCCCCTGGTCGTCTCCGTGCACACGGTTGTGAGCTTCGACTTCGCCATTGCCATTGTTCCCGGCTGGCATAGCACGATCTTCCCGCCATATTTCGTCGCCGGAGCGATTTATTCGGGCTTTGCGATGGTGCTCACGCTTGCCATACCGCTCCGCAAGTTCTACCACCTGGAAGATCTGGTCACCATGAAGCATTTGGACATCATGGGCAAGGTGATGCTGGCGACAGGCGTGATCGTCACCTACAGCTACATCGTCGAAACCTTCATGGCCTTCTACAGTGGAAATACATACGACCGGTTCATGATGATCAACCGCATGGCCGGCCCGTATTGGCCTCTATATGTGGTGCTGATCACGTGCAATCTCGTGATTCCCCAGGCTCTGTGGTCCAAACGGGTGCGTCATAACGAATGGCTTTTGTTCGCGATATCCATTGTGATCAACATCGGAATGTGGCTGGAGCGCTTTGTAATCATCGTGGTCAGCCTGCACCGTGATTACACGCCTTCAATCTGGAATATGTTCTACCCGACGCGGTGGGACTGGGCGATTTTGTTTGGCGTCGTTGGCCTGTTTTTCACCCTTTTCTACATTTTTATCCGTTTCCTGCCCATGATCTCGATGGTCGAAGTGCGGTCGTTGGTGCACGAAACGGGAAAGAAAAATGCGCATTGATAGAAAGAGCAGCTAAGAGTCCTCGATGGCACAGATCTTTCATCGCAGCACGAACCTAATCTCCCGCGTGAGCATATTCGGCGGCCTGTTTTTTGTGGCCGCGCTCGGGGCGGCCCTGTATCTGATCGAGCTTTCCCCTTATTACACGACAGTTGGTGAAGCGCCGGAGCAACCGGTGCCGTTCAGCCATCGCCATCACGTGGGCGAATTGGGAATTGACTGCCGGTATTGCCACACTTCGGTGGAAAAGTCTTCGTTTGCCGGGATCCCTCCGACGCAGACCTGCATGAGCTGCCATTCGCAAATCTGGACTAACGCGTCAATGCTCGAGCCGGTCCGCGCGAGCTATGCCACCGACAAATCGCTTGAATGGACGCGCGTGAACGCGCTGCCCGAATTCGTCTACTTCGATCACAGCATCCACGTGAACAAAGGCATCGGCTGCACCACCTGCCACGGGCCGATAGCCTCGATGGCGCTCACCTATCGCGCTGGAACGCTGTACATGTCCTGGTGCCTCAATTGCCACCGCGACCCGTCGAAATATGTCCGGCCGCGCGACCAGGTTTTCAACCCAACCTACGTGCCTTCGGAACCTCAGGAAATTCTGGGGCCGAAGCTGGTGAAGGAATACAACATCCGGAGTTTGACGTACTGTTCGACGTGCCACCGCTGAACACGGTGCGAAGGAAACGATGAGCGCAGATTCAAGTCCGAAGCAGGCCAACATGATTGATCTCGAAGCAGCGCGGACGTACCTGGCGCGCGGAGGAAGAAAGCGCTTGTGGCAAAGCCTCGAGCAGCTCTCCAACACGCCGGAATACCGCAAATTTCTCGAACACGAATTCCCGCACCAGACTGCCGAGAAACCGGAAGTGGCGGCGGAGCTCGGGCGTCGCGACTGGATGAAGCTTATGGGCGCTTCGGCGGCAATGGCCGGTCTAAGCGCTTGCACAAAATTGCCCGTTGAAAAAATCGTTCCCTACGTAAGACCCCCCGAGGAAATCATTCCTGGCAAGCCGCTTTTCTATGCAACCTCCATGATTTACGGTGGCGAAGCCACCGGGCTGCTCGTGGAAAGCCACATGGGGAGGCCGACGAAGATCGAGGGCAACGCCGAGCATCCGGGAAGTCTAGGCGGCACAAGCGTTCAGCACCAGGCTTCGGTCTTGACGCTGTGGGATCCGGACCGCGCCCAGACTGCGCTCTCGATGGGCCGCATCAGCACCTGGGAAATATTCCTGAGCTCTCTTGAGAACATTCGTTCGGCGCTGCTGCCGAGTGGCGCGGGCCTGCGCATTCTGACCGGCACGGTAAACTCGCCGACGGTCGCGGCGCAGTTGAAGGCCGTGCTCGCACAATTCCCACAGGCGAAGTGGCATCAGTACGAACCCGCTGGCCGCGACAATGCACGCGAGGGCGGAAAACTGGCTTTCGGAAAGTATGTGAATACGGTCTACCACGTGGACCAGGCGGACGTGATCGTTTCTCTCGACGCCGATTTTCTCACAAATGGTCCGGGCCACGTGCGCTACGCACGCGAATTCGCCTCGCGCAGGACGGCGGAGACGCCGCAGGCCAAGCTGAATCGCTTGTACGCAATCGAGTCAATGCCCACCAGCACTGGCGCCGTGGCGGACCACCGCCGGCCTGTTCGTGCGAGTGACGTTGCCGGACTTGCTGTGAGGCTTGCCACTGCTCTTGGGGCGTTGACCGTAGGCAATGGCGGCCAGGCGCCTGGACCTTGGGCCAAAATAGTGGCCAAGGATTTGGAAGCGCATCGTGGCGCTTGCCTGGTGATTGCCGGCGAAGGACAGCCCCCCATCGTCCACGCGCTCGCGCATTTGATCAACGCGCAACTTGGAAATGTCGACAAGACGGTCTATTACACCGACCCGCTGGAAGCGAATCCCACGAACGAGCTCGATTCGCTGCGCGATCTGGTGAACGATCTCAATGCCGGGAAAGTGGACGTTCTGATTATTTCCGGGCCCAATCCGCTCTATGATGCGCCGGCCGACCTTGATTTCAAATCCGCTTTGCTGAAGGCGCGGATGCGGATTTATCACGGGCATTACAGCGACGAAACGGCGGAGCTGTGCCAGTGGTTCGTGCCGGAAGCGCACTACCTGGAAGCGTGGGGAGACGGCCGCGGCTATGACGGCACCGCCGGCATTGTGCAGCCGCTGATTGCGCCTCTATACGACAGCCATTCGCAGATCGAGTTGTTTTCCGCTCTCGCGGGTCAGGGGGGGACTTCGGCCCACGATACGGTTCAGAATTACTGGAAGGGCGCTCATCCCGCAGCGGATTTCGAAGCGTTTTGGGAGCGCACGCTCCACGACGGTGTGATGCCACAGACAGCCTTCAGCGCCGTTTCCGTCGCTCCTCAGACCGCCGACATCGCGAAACAGGCTGCTTCGGTGAAAGTGACTCCTACCAGCGGCCCCCCAGGGGATATCGAGATCGTCTTCCGGCCTGATCCATCGATCGGTGATGGACGCTGGGCCAACAACGCGTGGCTGCAAGAACTCCCGAAACCGATTACGCGGCTCACATGGGACAACGCCGCGATGATGAGCCCGAAGACAGCGCAGAAATTGGGCGTTAAGGTTGGCGATTATGTTTCGCTGCGGCGCAATGGCTATGAGGCCAGGGCCGGAGTATGGATCGTTCCTGGACACGCGGACGATTCCGTCACCCTTCACCTTGGATATGGCCGCTGGCAGGCAGGGCAGATCGGCACCGGCCCGGGCACAAGCGCATATTTGATCCGCTTAACCTCCGGGATGTGGCAAGCCGGCGGGCTCAGCGTGCAGAAAACGGGGGCGACGTATTATTTCGCGACCACTCAGCATCAATATGTGATCCAGGAAGACGGACATGAGCTGGAACAGGAAAGTGTAAGCTCTTTCCGTCGGGACCTTGTGCGAATCGCCACGGTTGAGGAGTTCCGCGGGAACCCGGATTTCGCCAAGATTCCTGAACTGTCGAATACTCTTTCCATCTATCCACGGCCCACCGCGTACAGCGAGGGTTACGGTTGGGGAATGTCCATCGATTTGAACAAGTGTGTCGGATGCAACGCCTGCGTCATCGCTTGCCAGTCGGAAAACAACATCGCGGTGGTCGGAAAAGAGCAGGTGATGCGCGGGCGCGCCATGCACTGGATTCGCATCGACACCTATTTCAAGGGCGATTTGGACGACCCGGAGATTTATTACGAGCCGCTGCCTTGCCAGCAGTGCGAAAACGCACCCTGCGAGTATGTTTGTCCCGTGGGCGCTACCACGCACAGTCCCGAAGGCCTGAACGATATGACGTATAACCGCTGCGTTGGCACGCGCTACTGTTCGAACAACTGCCCGTACAAGGTGCGCCGGTTCAATTTCTTCCTGTTTTCTGACTGGGTGACGCAAAGCCTGTATGGTATGCGCAATCCAAATGTGACGGTGCGCAGCCGCGGCGTCATGGAAAAGTGCACTTATTGCGTGCAGCGTATCAACGCCGCCAAGATCCGCTCGGAAGAACAAAACCGGAAAGTACGCGACGGGGAAATCATGACGGCCTGTCAGCAGGCCTGCCCCGCCGACGCCATCGTCTTTGGCAACATAAACGATCCCGATAGCCGAGTCTCAAAGCTCAAGGCCCAATCCCGCAACTACGGCCTTCTCGAAGATTTGAACACGCGCCCGCGAACGACCTATCTCGCACGCGTGCGGAATCCCAATCCGGAGATGAGCGAGTCGTAGCATGAAACGGAAGCCACTTTACGGTTTGTTGGCGGAATTCGAGACGCCCGAACAGATTCTGGAGGCGACTCGCCGGACCCACGATGCCGGCTACCGGAGTATCGACGCCTTCACTCCTATCCCGGTCGAAGGTCTCTCTGAGGCGGTAGGATTTCGCCGCACGCTTCTTCCCGTTGTGGTTTTGATCGGCGGCATTTTGGGCGGACTGACGGGATTTGGGATGTGCTATTACGCCAACGTGATCAGTCTTCCTTGGATCGTCGGCGGAAAGCCATTCAACAGCTGGCCCATGTGGATCCCCATCACGTTCGAGTTGACCATCTTAGGCGCAGCTCTATCCACGGTGTTCGGCATGCTCGGCCTGAACGGCCTCCCGACGCCTTATCATCCTGTCTTCAACGTCGAGCGATTTGCTCTGGCATCCACGGACAGGTTCTTTCTCTGCATCAGCTCCCGGGACGCTAAATTCGAACTGGTGCAAACGAAGGCTTTTTTGGAAGGTTTGAAACCTCATGGAGTCTTTGAAATTGAGGATTGAAACAGCGGCACAAGAGGGCATCGGCCGCTTGCGGCGAGGCCGCTGGACCGTCCGCTTGCGCGGGGCGGCCTGCGTCGGTCTTGTCGCGCTGGGCTTGTCGGGATGCCGTCTCGACATGCACATACAGCCGAAATATCTGCCTTACGACAAAACGGATTTTTGGGGCGATGACCGCTCGGAGAGGCAGCCGGTTCCCGGTACAGTGGCGCGCGGCCAACTCAGGCTCGACGAACTCTTCTATACGGGTAAAATCAATGGCGTGCTGGCGGATGAATTTCCCTTCCCCATCACATCCGCCGATCTCAATCGCGGCCGCCAGCGCTTCAACATTTACTGCACGCCGTGCCATGGATATACGGGCAACGGCGACGGCATGATTGTCCAGCGTGGATTCCCTCCCCCGCCGTCTTATCACATTGAGCGGCTGCGCACAGCGCCTGTGGGGCATTTCTTCGACGTCATCACCAATGGCTACGGCGCCATGTACAGCTATGCGGCACGGGTAGAGCCCGCGGACCGCTGGCGGATTGCCGCTTACATTCGCGCACTCCAATTGAGCGAAAACGCGACCATTGACGACGTGCCTGAGCCCGAGCGTGACAAGCTGGCTCAGGGAAGCGCCGGCCAGGCTACGGAGACATCGAAATGAACTTGCCGGAACCGCTTCGGCCACAGGTTGACCGTTTGCAAAAGCAGGCTCTGATTGCGGGAATCGCAGGCTTGGTTCTGTGCGCCATTTTTGGCTTCCGCGACTCAAGCCAGTTCTTCAGGTCTTATCTCTTTTCATACATTTTCTGGGTTTCAATACCGCTGGGCTGCATCGGCATCCTGATGCTTCACCATTTGACTGGAGGATGGTGGGGCTATCCGCTCCGGCGCCTCCTCGAGGCGGGCACGCGGACGCTGGTATTCATGGCTCTGCTTTACGTTCCGCTCTGGTTTGGACTGTCGGCTCTCTATCCGTGGATGAAAGCTGGCTGGGTCCCCGACGACTCGCTTCACCATTTCAAGCTCGTGTATCTCAGCCACACCTTTTTTATGGCTCGAACGGTTATTTACTTCGTCCTGCTGCTCCTGATCGTTTATCTGCTGAATCGCTGGTCGGGAGAACAGGACCGTACGGCCGACAATCGGCTCGCGGAGCGGCTCACCAAATTGAGCGGCATCGGAGTCGTCATCTGGGGCCTCGTGGTGAGCGCGGCTGCGTTTGACTGGGTCATGTCGCTTGAGCCAAATTGGTTCTCCACGATTTACGGATTTATCTTCATCGATCTGGAAACTCTCGTCGCTTTGTCATTCATTTTATTCATGTTGCGGCGCCTGTCCGTCTGCCCACCGCTCAAGGAGTGCATTCGCCCGGCGGATTACAATGACCTGGGGAACCTGATGCTGGCCTTTCTCTTGCTCTGGGCCTACCTTTCCTTCAGCCAGTTTCTGCTGATTTGGTCGGGGAACTTGAAGGACGAGATTCCTTATTACATGGTCCGTGCATTCGGGGGATGGGGCGGAGTCGCGGTGCTTCTGATCATCTTTCACTTTTTTGTTCCATTCTTTTGCCTGCTGATGCGGCCCATGAAGCGCAGCTTGAACCGGCTTTCTGGAATTGCGGCATATATGATCGTTCTCACCCTGGTCGATGTCTATTGGCAGGTCGTTCCTGCGTTTATGGTCGCCGGACCGCGAATACATTGGCTCGATATTTTTGCGGTGCTCGGTCTCGGCGGTTTATGGCTTGCCGCCTTCTTGCACCAGCTGGGCAAGCGGCCGCTTTTGCCCCTGCACGACCCGCGATTCGAAGGAGTGCTCGTAAATGAGCATGGAGACTAAAAGCCCCGGCGACCCGCACGGCCACGGCGCTGCCCCTAACGGTGACGGCTACGAGCGTCGCGACGCAGACGTCCGCAGTCTCCTGAAGCTCGGCTTCTGGCTCATCGTGACTGTGGCCGTGGCGATGGTGGCGATGCGCTGGACATTCGAAGCTTATGAGAAGGCTCAGCCGCGCGGCCCGATGGTCTCTCCTCTGGTGCAAAACGAGGAAGTGATTCCTCCGAAGCCGCGGCTTCAGGCCCATCCTCGCCAGGAATTGCAGGCCTTTTGCACCGATCAGGAGCAGAAGCTGGACACCTACGGCTGGGTGGACAAACACGCGGGCGTCGTTCGGCTTCCTATCGACCGCGCAATGCAGTTGACGCTGCAGATCGGCCTGCCAACGCGGCCCGCCGATCAAACGTCCGCTGCAGCGGCGGCCTCGGAATTGCCCCCGGACACCACGGCTGTGCCGCCAACTCCCTATGTGGAGGGCCAGTGCGGTTACGTCGTCAGCCAGATCGAAGCCGTCATTCCCAAGGATGAGGGCGAGAAGTAGCGAGCAGCATTTTTGGCAGGAGGATAGGAACGTGAAAGGTAAGGCTGGACGAATCGGCGTTGTCGCGATCCTGGCGATTCTTAGCCTGGGATTGTGCGCCGGCGCCTCCGCGCAATTCTCCGAACCGACCCAAAGCATCGGCGTCCGCCCGGAACTCTTGAAAGACATCCGCATCGACCAGAAGCTGAACGCACAAGTGCCGCTCGACCTTGCTTTTGTCGATGAAAACGGCAAGCAAGTCCAGCTGAGCCAATATTTCCACCAGGGCAAGCCGGTCGTTCTCTCGCTGGTCTATTACAGTTGCCCGATGCTCTGCACGCAAGTCCTGAATGGCATGCTGAACAGCTTGAAGCAGCAAACTCTGAGTATCGGCAAGGATTTTGATGTTCTCACGGTAAGCATCGACCCGACGGATACTCCGATTCTCGCGAAAGCTAAGCAGGAGATGTACACCGGCATTTACGCGCGTCCCACGGGCGCCTCCGGATGGCATTTCCTCACCGGGAAGGAACCACAGATCCGCGCCTTGGCCGATGCTGTGGGATTTCATTACGCCTATGACCCTGAATCGCACCAGTACGCGCACGCCAGCGGCATCATGATTCTCACGGCGGACGGCAGGGTATCTCGTTATTTTTATGGGATCGAATATCACGAGCGCGACATGCGTCTCGGCCTGGTGGAGGCCTCGGGCGGAAAAATCGGAACGCCCGTCGATGCGCTGCTCTTGCTCTGCTGCCAATACGATCCGCACACCGGACGCTACGACGTGCTGATCTCGCGGATCCTGAAGGCAGGCGGGCTGTTGACGATGCTGATCATCGGAATTGCCATTTTTTTCCTCGCGCGCAGCGAGCACTACGCTCTGCCGGCGAGAAGATAGCAAATCAGGCGCTCCGGCCCGCCGGAGCCGCCTGCGAAGGGACACACGACACCGATCATGACGGGGCTTCTACAAACTGGCGCGACGGCGATGGGAGCTGTTTGGACGGCTTTTCCTGAGTTGCATCCGCCGGCCGCCTCCTCCATCGCCCAGGGCGTGGACAAGCTGTATTTCTTCCTCACGCTGATCACTCTGTTTTTCACCGCTCTGATTTTTGGCACCATTTTTTACTTCATGATCCGCTACCGCCGGCGGAAGGAAGACGAACTGGCCGGCGGTCCGCACGAGCATCTGCCGCTCGAGCTGACGTGGACCATCATTCCTACACTGATTTGCGTGGTGATTTTCATCTGGGCCTCGTTCCTGTACGTGCGCAATTCGCGCCCGCCGAAGGCTTCGATGGACATTTTCGTCATCGGCAAGCAATGGATGTGGCACATCGAACATCCCGAAGGTGTGCGCGAAATCAACGAGCTGCACGTGCCCGTGAATACTCCCGTGCGGATCATCATGACCTCGCAGGACGTGATTCACGATTTCTACATTCCCGCCTTCCGTGTGAAGAAAGACGCGCTGCCCGGCCGCTACACTTCGCTTTGGTTTGAGGCCACGGAAGTCGGCACTTATCACTTCTATTGCGCGCAGTATTGCGGCACCGATCACTCGAAAATGATCGGCTGGGTCTACGTGATGAATCCCACCGATTATGCGGCTTGGCTGGCGGGCGGCTCGAAGACGGAATCGATGGCTGATGCCGGCGAGAAGCTTTTCACCCGCTACGCCTGTGCTACTTGCCACCTCTCCGATGGAAGTGGCCGTGGGCCTTCTCTTGTCGGGCTGTTTGGCAAGCCTGAAAAGCTTCTGACCGGCGAATCCCGCGTCGTCGATGAATCTCTGCTCCGGCAGGCTATCTCCGTGCCCAATTCGGTCCGCCTGTCCAATTTTCCGCCGATCATGCCCAGTTATCAGGGGCAAATTAACGAGGAGCAATTGCTGCAGTTGATCTCCTACATCAAGTCGCTGGGCTCGGAAGAAAGGAAGACGAGTGGCAAATGAGTAGCACAGCCACGGTAGACAATCTGGAAATTCCGGCCGAGTCGCGGCTGAATTATCTGAATGCCAGCTACGGAATCAAGTCTTGGCTGCTGACGACCGACCACAAGCGCATCGCGCTGCTCTACCTTGTTTCCATCACTTTCATGTTTCTGGTGGGCGGCGTGGCGGCCACGCTGATGCGCCTGCATCTGATCGAGCCGCAGGGCGCCCTGGTCGACCCGGAAACCTACAACCGGCTCTTCTCGATTCACGGGATTGTGATGGTTTTCTTCTTCCTCGTTCCGTCAATTCCCGCCACGCTCGGGAACTTCCTGGTCCCCATGATGATCGGCGCGCGCGACGTCGCCTTTCCAAAGCTCAATCTGATGAGCTGGTACATCTACATCACCGGCGCGGCGTTCACTCTCTATGCTGCAGTCACTGGCGGCGTCGATACCGGCTGGACGTTCTACACGCCCTTCAGCAGCAACTATTCTCATTCCGCCGTCATCCCCGTCGCTCTCGGCGTTTTCATCACTGGATTCTCCTCGATTTTGACGGGCTTGAACTTCATCGTCACGATTCACAAGATGCGCGCTCCGGGTATGACTTGGTTCCGCTTGCCGCTTTTCATCTGGGCGATGTACGCCACGAGCATCATTTTCATTCTTGGAACACCCGTCATTGCTATCACGCTTTTCCTGTTGGGCCTGGAGCGCCTGCTGCACATCGGCATCTTCGATCCCGCCGTTGGCGGCGATCCCCTGCTCTTCCAGCACTTGTTCTGGTTCTATTCGCACCCAGCCGTCTACATCATGATTCTTCCCGGCATGGGCGTAATCAGCGAATTGATCACCGCCTTTTCACGCAAGCGTATTTTCGGTTATTCGTTTGTGGCCTTTTCGAGCATGGCCATTGCAGTGATCAGCTTCCTGGTTTGGGGCCACCACATGTTTGTTACCGGCCAGTCCGTCTATGCCGGATTGGTCTTCTCCGTCCTGAGCTTTCTGGTCGCGATTCCTTCCGCCGTGAAGGTTTTCAACTGGACGGCGACTCTCTACAAGGGTTCCATCTCCTATCAAGCACCCATGCTCTATGCGCTCGGATTCATCGGCTTGTTCACCATGGGCGGCCTCACCGGCCTGTTCCTGGCCTCCCTCGCCGTGGACGTCCATTTGAACGGAACTTACTTTGTCGTCGCTCATTTTCACTACATTATGGTCGGCGGCGCTGTAATGGCCTACATGGGCGGCCTGCATTTCTGGTGGCCGAAGATCACCGGGCGGCTCTATCCCGACGCCTGGGCGCGTTTTTCCGCTCTAGTAATCTTTGTCGGATTCAACCTCACGTTCTTTCCTCAGTTTGTGATGGGCTATCTCGGTATGCCGCGGCGCTATGCTGTGTATCCTCCAGAGTTCCAGGTTCTCAACGTGATGTCTTCGGCTGGGGCTTCGGTGCTGGCTGTGGGTTATGTCATCCCGTTGGTTTATTTCATCTGGTCCATGCGTTATGGACCGCCGGCGGGACCGAATCCCTGGGGAGCAAAGGGTCTCGAATGGGAGACCCCTTCGCCGCCGCCAACCGAAAACTTCGAGGAGATCCCGATCGTTACGGAAGAAGCCTACAACTATCCGCAACTGCCGGAGGTGGCCCGTGGCTGATATGACGGTCCACGCCGTGCACGGGGAGCATCCTCCCGGCTTCGCACACCAGTTCGAGGATATGGAGCAGCAGCGCGAGGCGGGTAACCTGGGAATGTGGCTCTTTCTGGCCACTGAAGTCATGTTCTTTGGCGGCCTCTTCATGAGTTACATCGTCTACCGCACGAAGTATCCGGGCGCCTTTGCCGATGGCAGCCGCCTGCTGAACGTAAAGTTCGGTGCCGTGAACACGGCAGTCCTGATCGCCAGCAGCTTGACCATGGCGATGGCTATTCATTCCGCGCAGACAGGGAAGAAGAAACCTCAGGTCTGGTATCTGATTCTCACCATGATTCTCGGCGCTCTCTTCCTCTTCCTGAAGTTCAACTTCGAGTGGCGGGCCGATTACCACGAGCACCTGATTCCTGGATTTGGCTTTTACGTCCGGCCGGAATGGGGCGGCGGTGGCGCCCACGTCCAGATGTTCTTTCTCTTCTATTTCTTCATGACCGGCCTGCACGCCCTGCACATGATCGTTGGCATCGGGATTCTCACCGTCCTGACCGTCATGGCCGCCCGTGGGCGCTTTTATGAGCAATACTATGCGCCCCTTGAGAGCAGCGGTCTCTACTGGCACTTCGTCGACATCATCTGGATTTTCCTGTTCCCGCTTCTCTACCTGGCGGGAGGCCGCTATCCTATTCCTGGAGTAACACACTAATGTCGGGGCACGTCGTTCCGGTAAGAGTCTATCTGGCGGTCTTTGTCTCGTTGCTGATTTTGACGGGCCTCACCACAGCGGTCGCCTTTGTGGATATGGGCCCGTTCAATCTCGTCGTTGCCCTGGTCATCGCCGTCGCCAAGATGCTTCTCGTCGTTCTCTTCTTCATGCATATTAAGTATTCACCGCCCTTGACGCGCCTTGTGCTCATTGCCGCCGTTTTGTGGCTGGGCATCATGGTTACGCTCACCCTATCCGACGAGTTGACGCGTGGCTGGGAAGTGAAAATTCAGGGCTTGAGCGCGATCCTTCCCTACTTCCGCGCCCTCTTGCCCTGAGAGCGTCCGCTGGCTTAGCCTGTTCCATATGCACTGCTATCCTGCCAACGTGAACGTCATGAACGATGCAACGGCGGCTGTCAGCGCCAGACTCGCCAGAAACACATAGTCAGCAACACGTGAAAGTCGAACCCTCCGTACTCTTTCCCCCGAACGCAAGGCCAGATACGAGCACACGGTAGCCACCAGATAACCCAACGCAATGAACGAAAGGGAATTGTCCGCTAGCGTCGTCACTTTCTCGAATCGCGTGTAGATCTTCACCAGGCCAACGACCGTCAGGCAGAGCACCAGCATATTGGGCGAATTCGTGAAGACTTTCTCCGCAAGGTCGACTTCTTCGGCACTCTCTGAATACTTTTCGGCTATAAGGACCCCTTCGTCTCTGGACGCAGGCTTGTTTTGGGATTTTTGCACGGGTTGCGAAAAGATTAGCTGCGCTTGTGTTCGGCCTTATGTGGCGCGAAATGCGATGACGGCGTTCAGCCCGCCGAAGGCAAAAGAGTTCGAAAGGGCCGCGCCCACTTTTTGCGAGCGGGCTTGATTGGGAATGTAGTCTAAGTCGCATTCCGGGTCTGCTTCCGTGAAATTGGCGGTTGGCGGCAGGATCCCGTGGTAAAGCGCCAGGATGGTGGCCACGGCTTCCAGAGCACCGGCAGCGCCCAGAGCGTGCCCATGCATCGATTTTGTCGAGCTTACGGCCAGCTTCTTCGCATGGCCCCCGAATACGGAATGGATGGCAGCCGTCTCCACCGGATCGTTTCCCGGCGTTCCTGTGCCGTGAGCGTTGATATAGCCGATCTCTTCCGGCGCAATTCCAGCTTCGCAGAGCGCACCCTTCATGGCCCGCGCAGGGCCTGCGACGGTCGGCTGCGTCAAATGGTGCGCGTCGGAAGTCATCCCGAAGCCACAAACTTCTCCGTAAATCTTTGCACCGCGGGATTTTGCTGCTTCCATCGGCTCCAGGATCATCATCGCGCCGCCCTCGCCGAGGATCATTCCCTTGCGGTCTTTGCTAAATGGCCGGCACGTGTCGGGAGCTATCACGCGCATCGCCTCCCAAGCCTTGAGCATGCCAATTGTGAAAGGCGCTTCGCTTCCGCCAGTGATGGCGACGTCGGCAATGCCATCGCGAACCAGGCGAAAGGCGTGGCCGATGGCGTGATTGGCGGAGGAACAAGCCGTGGATATCGTGAAAGTGGGGCCGCTGAAGCCTGTCTCCATCGAAATCTGGCTCGCGCCGGCATTGGCCATCGTCTTCGGAATCGTCAACGGATGGACGCGCTGCCGCCCGGAAACGTAGAGGTCTTCGAAGCCAGCTTCAATCGCCGATTGTCCCCCGACAGCCGAGCCGCAAATCACAGCTCCTTTTTCTTGCAGCTCCGGCGTCAGTTGCAATCCGGAATCGTGCAGCGCTTCCCGCGCCGCCACCACGGAAAACTGCGCAAAGCGGTCGAGGTAGTTGTCCTTGCCACCCTCAAAGTGTTTGGTTGCATCGAACCCCGCCACTTGCGCGCCATTTTGGATTTTTATCGGCACACGATGGTAGTCCACGTTCTGAATCGGACGGATTCCGCCGCGCCCCTCCTTCAGGGCCACCCAGTTCTCTTCCAGGTTCAGCCCGAGTGACGAGAGGATTCCCAGACCAGTGACAACAACGCGGCGGGCGGCCATGAATCAGTTCGCCGGAGTGGGGGAGCCCACGGAGGGTGAGGAATCTGGCGGCGCGGCGGCGAGCAGTTTCTTGACGCCTTCGACGATGTCATTGACCGTGCGGATCGACCGCACTTCGTCGTCGGGAATCGAAATTTTGAAGGCGTTTTCCAGCTCAAACAGCAGCGTAAAAACGTCAAGCGAATCGATGCCCATCTCCTGCAGGTTCGTATCGAGGGTAATCTTGTCCGCGGGAATGCGTTTCACCGAAGCCAGCGTGGCAATCACTTTGTCCGCAACCGCATCCGACATTCGTTTTCCCCCTCGCAGTAAAGCCGCTCGCTCTTGCGCTTCAAAGCGATTCGCACCGGCTCTTAGGCAGCGCTCGAACCGTCTTCCCAACTTAGCCCGAGCCGCGCCAGATTGCAAATTTTAGCAAGACTTGAGCCTGTCTGCTGCCAAGTTTTTGCTACAAAGGCCTGCAAAAGCCGTGGCGTGCCGTGACGAGGAGCAGCCGCCCGCTGCGAGGCGCGTCAGTGCGCGGGCGGTGAATGCTCCGGCTGTGCACCGGCGGGGGACGCTGGAGCCGGCGCGAGCGCCTGAAGCGCCGCCGGCGGCAGCTTGTCGATCTTGCTCAAAAACGTCACCGTTTGCCAGATCTGTTGGTCGCTCAGCAGGTTCTTCCACGCAGGCATTCCTGTCCACCGGACGCCATGCTGTATGACGTAATAATTTTCGTTCTCCGGCATGTCGGGGGTGTCCTTGAAGAATTGCGGCGCTGGCGGATAAAACGAATTCCCGACGCTTTGGAAGGTAGGAGATGGTGCACCGTGGCACCCGGCGCAATTCTCGGCGTAGATTTTCGCCCCGGCCACCAGATTGTCGTCCGTCGCGGCGACGGGGTTCTTTGCGTCGGGCGCGTGACGATCCGCCGAAGCATCCATCACCTTCATCGCCAGTTTGCTTTCCAGGAACGACGGTTCCTGGTCCGCCTGCGTGTTCACATAACCTTGCAGCGCGTAATAAGTGGCGCCTCCCAGAAATACAATGATTGCGAAGAGAATTCCCACAGTGAAGCCCTTCATAATCGCGTCCTTTCCCCTCTTTCTACGAAAGATGGCCTTGCTACTTCGCTCCCGCCAGGCGGTTGTATTTTTTCAGGACAGCGCGGAGTCCGTCGTGAGGCAACGCCTCCACCGTCCGGCCGTTCACGCCTGTCATCGTCTTCGCCGCAATCATAGCATTGACCACGGCTTCTTCGGTGGCCTGAACGGTCGCCTCAAAAAGCGGGTCCAGCTGATCGTTGGGCAGCATGTCCACCGGAAACGGCTTTTTCGCTAGTCCCGCACCGGGGTTGGCTGTTGAAAATGCAATGAAGATATCGCCGGATTCATCTCCGGAAATGCTGCCCAGCCTTCCCAGGCCCAGCGTTACGCGTTTCGCGATGGCCGTCAATTGTTGCGGCAGCAGCGGCGCGTCCGTCGCCACCACCACGATGATCGATCCCGTGTCCTGTTTCCATACGGGCTTGCCAGGAATCTCCTCTCCCACCGGGACTCCTGCAATCCTCAGCAAACGGTGCGTCCCGAAGTTGCATTGCACGAGCACGCCAACAGTGTATCCGCCCTCGTCCGCGGACAATGTGCGAGACGCCGTTCCCGTCCCTCCCTTCCACTCAAAGCAAATCATGCCTGTCCCACCGCCGACGTTGCCTTCGGCCACTGGTCCGGACTTCGCGTCTTCCATCGCGTCGATTGCGTCCTGCGGTTTCACATGGAATCCGTTGATATCGTTCAGCCATCCGTCCCACGTCTCTGCCACAACGGGCAGCGACCACCAATCATCCTCGGGAGCGTGCGTGCCATGCTCGATCTCGTATTGGATCACCGTATCTCGCACCACACCTACGCTGTGCGTGTTCGTAATCATCACAGGACCGTAGAGAAAGCCCGACTCCTGCACCCAGTTGGTTCCAGTCATCTCTCCGTTTCCGTTTTCTGTGAACCATCCGGCAAACACCGGATCGACCGCTTTCTTGCCGCGGGGAAAGATCGCCGTCACGCCGGTGCGCACGGGTCCAACGCTCACATGGAGCTTTCCTTCACCCGAAATGATCGTCCGGAAGCCAACCTCTACTCCTTTCACATCCGTAATTGCGTTTAGCGGCCCGGGTGTGCCGTCAAACGGGACCCCCAGGTCCCGCGCCCGCGGAGCAGGCGCCTTTGCTGCAGAACCGGATTGTGCACCGCTCTGCGCGGGGGTAATCTCTCCGGACAGCAAAGTCATCAAAAGCAGCAGGAAAATCTTCCTCATGGCCTTGCTGCTCCTGCGGACGACTCCAGTTGTTCCCGAATCTGCCGCACGAGCGCCGTATTTCGCGCCAGCGCATCCTCAATGAGTTTCGCTTGCGCCGCAGACTGGCTCCAATCTCCCGCTTCGGCCGCGGCTGTGAGCCCCGGCAGTTCCATATGAGCGTAGGTCTCGCGCGTCCCGTACAGCATGTGCTTGAACCACGGCCGGCCAGGAATTCCATTCGGGTTGCACCAGTTCCGCTCCACCTCCATCAGCTCCTCGTTGATTCGCGCCGCATCTGCATCACTCAGTTTCGCCGATGAAAGCGCTAGAGCCGCGCTCGACTTCAATTGTTGGCCCGCGGCCTCGAATTCCAGCGCCCCCGTCTTCAGCGGTCCGATATCGATGTGCTCAGAGATGTGCGTTTCATTGTCGAGAGATTGAACGAAGTTGGAAATGTCCGCGCCGTAAGCTTGAAAATCGTAAGGCAGGATTTCGGCGTTCGCCAAGCGAAGCCCCAGCGTCCCCCAGAGTTGCGTCATCAACGTGTGGTATTTGTATCCGGGATCGCCGAAATGGTTCATCCAATAGAAGTCGTCGTACATCGAGTGATAGACGCCGTAAGATCCGACGAAAGTTAAGCCAGCCACCGGAATGCCCAAGTAGTTCAGAAACACGGTGTGATCCGAGCCGCTCCCAATCCGCGTGTCAGCCAGTTCGGTGTCCGGCACGGGCTGCGCCGATTGCAGATCCTTCCCTCGCGACACTTCCCATTCGTCGTAAAGCGTCTTGCCCGAAGGAGCCGGCAATTCGCGGCTGATGTTCACAATCAGTGGCGCCAGAGAGCCTACCGCGTCCGCCTCAAAATCCTTTCCGGATGTCGCCTCATCCACATTCAGGTATGCCACAGCTTTCTGTTTCAGCTCGTCCGCATACTGTTCGCCCCATTCCGTTGAACCCGTCAGAGCATATTCCTCCCCGTCCCAGCTGCAAAACACCATCGTTCTCTTTGGCCGGATTCCCTGCTTCAGCAGCAGACCCAGATCGCGCGTCATTTCCAGCATCGCCGCCGTTCCGCTCGACGGATCGACCGCGCCAAACACCCATGCGTCCCTATGATTTCCCAGGATCACCCATTCATCCGGAAATTCCGACCCGCGAATGCGTGCTTCCGTCACGAAATACGGCTTGATGCTGTCGTCCATTTGAACGGTCAGATGCACCTGCTCTCGGCCATTTCCCAAGCGGTACTTCAACGGCAATCCCCCCTGCCACGAATCCGGCGCCACCAGACCTCCGATGTTCTGCAACAGCGGTTTGGCGTCCTGCCACGAAAGCGGCAAGCCGATGATTTTCGGAAGCGAAATGGCATCCGCAGGAGAAATTCGCTTCGCCCCAGGGACGGAAGCCCATCCCGGAGTCAACGGATCGCCCGGCTCTAGAAAATCGTATGTAATCGCTCCGCGCTGGATGTGGCTCGCCGGTCCCCAGGGGCCATCCGGAAAGACTGCTCCTTGCTTGTAGCCGTCTTCCGCGGGATCGGAATAGATCAAAATCGCCGCCGCGCCCATTCGCTGGGCCGTCAGCGCCTTGAATCCGCGATAGCTGTAGGGATTCGAGTAGCGCACCAGCACGATCTTTCCGCGCACGTCGATCCCTTTCGATTTCAGGTACGCATAATCCTCCGGATTTCCGCTGTGCGCGTACACCACCGGCGCCGTCACATCTCCCGAAGCCGAATAACCCAAGTATGCACCATCAACATTCGGATTCTTCGTGTCCGGATCCACCTCATAGGCATCCTCGCGCAGGCTCGCGTGGTAATGCTTGGGCTTCACCATGTCGAGCATCACTTCCTTTGGCGACGAATTCAGCACGTCGTACCGGTGGACCGTGACGTCCTCGAGCCCCTGCTCGCGCCACTGTCGCGCCACCCACCGCGCCAATTCGTTGTTCTGCTTCGAGCCTGCCGGATGCGGTTCGGCGGTCAAATAGCGGTGGTATTGAACGATCTGCGCGGTGGAAGCCAGCGAGCGATACTGCGCTTCAAGCGACTTCTCGTTGTCGCTCCCTTGCGCCGAATAGCCGCGCGCTGCGGGGGACGGCATCGCCGCCGCGATCGAGAAGAGCGCTGCAATGATCGAGAAGCAAACCGAACCATACACTCGCGTCCGGGCCTTAAAGAATTGCAGGGGAGCCTCCCGTGCCTGCCTGGTGGGAATGGTCGAGATCGCCCGCTGCATGCTCCAGAGCGCGCAGAATTGTCTCGATCATCGGACTTGTAATCGTATACGGCGGCGCGATCAAGAGGTGGTCGCCGCGCGTCCCGTCCGCACATCCCTGGATCGGATACGTCATCACACCCGCCTCGAATGCATCCATCTGCACGCGTGCCGCAATGTGCGCTTCGGGAGGAAAGGTGTGCTGCGTCGCTTTGTCGCGGACGAATTCCACGCCTTGCAGCAGTCCCATTCCACGCACGTCGCCGACAATCGAGAATCGCCGCAGTTGATCGAGCGCCGCGCGCAGCTCCTTGCCCGCTGTCACCACCCGTGTGAACAGGTCTTCTTTCTCGATGTAATCGAGCACGGCATTCGCCGCGGCCGCCGCCACAGGATGCGCGTTGTATGTGAACCCGTGCAGAAACGTCCCGGAGCCGCGGGCGATTGCATCCACGACTCGCCCGGACGCTACCACAGCTCCGAGCGGTGCGTAGCCGCTCGCGATTCCCTTCCCGATCAACAAAATGTCAGGCGTCACTCCCCAGTGATCCACCGCAAATGGTTTCCCCGTCCGCCCCATCCCGGTCATAATCTCGTCGGCGATCAACAGGATGTCGTGCCGCCGGCAAATTTCCGCGATCTTCTGCACATATCCGTCCGGTGGTGGAACGGCGCCGAGCGTCGCCCCGGAGAGCGGCTCAAAGATGAACGCCGCCACGTCCTCCATTCCGTCGCGATGCAGCAGGCGGTCCAGGTCGTCGGCGCAATCGATGTTGCATTCTGGATAGGTCAGCGAAAGCGGGCAGCGGTAGCAGAAACACGGAACGGTCTTTCCCCAGTCCGCCAGCATCGGAGCAAATGGTTCTCGCCTCCTCACATTTCCGGACACCGAGAGCGCGCCAAGTGTGCTCCCGTGATAGCTCTGCTTGCGCGACAATATCCGGTAGCGCTTCGTCTCTCCGCGTTCGAGCCAATATTGCCGCGCCAGCTTGATTCCCGTCTCGGTGGCTTCCGATCCGCCGGAGGTAAAGTAAACTCGCCCGCCATCGCGCATTCCTGCGGGCGAAAGCTGCAGAATTCGCTGCGCCAGCCTCTCAACAATGGAGGTGTGATACTGCGAGGAGTGAACGTATGCGAGCCGCGAGGTTTGATCGGCCATGGCCCGCGCGACGGATTCCACGCCGTGTCCGATCGTCACAACCGCCGCGCCGCCCGAGGCGTCCAGATACCGCTTCCCGTCTGCTGTAAAAATGAAGCAGCCTTCGCCCCGCACGGCCTGCGGATAAGTTTTTAGAAAATTGCGCGGAAAGACCGAGTCTGGCATTTTGAGCCGCCGCACTTCGCCGGGCTGGGTCCAGACCGGCAGTTCCCTTGTGTGCGGCCCGTATTCTGCATCGCGCTGCGGAAATGCGCAATTGCAACGTTGCGATTGCGGCGACAACGGAGTGGCCCAACACTGCCTTGCGATGCGCCTACTTCCACTTCAAGTCGTGCACATCCACCGAAGGAGGCGGGAATTTCATCTTCATCTCTTCGAGCGCCTCGACGATGACGTGCGACACCGCCAGATTGCGGAACCACTTCTTGTTGGCGGGGATTACATACCAGGGAGCTACATCCGTGCTGCATTTCGCCAGCGCCGCTTCGTACGCTTTCGTATAGTCGTCCCAAAACCTGCGCTCGTTGAAATCGCTCTGCGAAAGCTTCCAGTGCTTGTCGGGGTCGTCGATGCGTTCCATGAACCGCTTCTTCTGTTCATCCTTGCTGATGTGCAGAAAGAATTTCAGGGTCGTGACGTTGTTTGCTGCCAGGTACGCCTCGAATTCGTTGATCTGGTCGTACCGCGCCTCCCACACGTCCTTCGGCGCTAAGCTGTGCACGCGCACTACGAGGACATCTTCGTAATGAGACCGGTTGAAAATCCCGATCTCTCCCCGCCCAGGGACCGCTTTATGAATCCGCCAAAGAAAATCATGATCCGCTTCCTCCGCTGTCGGTACCTTGAACGGCGTCACCCGGCAGCCCTGCGGGTTCACCCCCGACATCACATGCCGGATTGTCCCGTCCTTCCCGCCGCTGTCCAGCGCCTGAAACACAAGCAGCAGCGCATGTTTCTTCTCGGCGTACATCAGATATTGGAGGTCGTCGAGCCGCGCCACTGCCTTCTTCAGCGCTTTTTTCATCGCGCCGTTCTTTTCCCAGCCGCGCGTGTCTTCCGGATCCCATTTCGACAGGTCTACCTTCTGACCGGGCTTCACCCGCAATTCCTTGCTGAAATTTTCCACGTTCCCCGTCTTTCTCCCGCCCAAAGGCGGAGGCTACATCCAATCGCTGCCCTCGCGTAGCTCGCCCTTCACATTAGACCGCCTCGCGCGCCCTTCCTTCAAGCGTATGTTTCTTTTCCATTCCCGGAAGCTGGTGCGTTCCGTGTAACACAATATTCATCCACGCGCTTCCTTTCCGAAGTATGATATGTCTCTTTGGAACGCACACTTTCCATGGCCACACGCGCGCCGGAAGTCACATCTCCAGCGGAAAACTCCAGAGAAGACAGCGGTCTCGCCCGGCGGCCCTATCCCGGGGCCCTCGTCGTCGTCGAAGGCATCGACGGCTCGGGCAAGAGCACGCAGCTATATCTGCTCAAGCGCTGGCTGGAGATCGGCGGCTACCGCCTGCACTTCACGGAATGGAATTCCTCGCCGCTCGTCAAGTCTGCCACCCGCCGCGGCAAGCAGCGCCGTCTGCTCACTCCCACCACTTTTTCGTTGCTCCACGCCGCCGATTTTGCAGACCGCTGCGAGCGCCAGATCATGCCGCTGCTCCACGGCGGCTATCTGGTCCTCGCCGATCGCTATATCTACACGGCCTTCGCTCGCGACGCTGCTCGCGGCTGCTCGCCGCACTGGCTCCGCAATCTCTATAGCTTCGCGCCGACTCCCGACATCACATTCTATTTTCGGGCGCCGCTGGATGTGGCCGTGAACCGCATCGTCGCCGGCCGCCCCAAGCTCAAGTATTACGAAGCTGGCATGGATCTGGGCCTTTCGCTTGACCGCACGGAGAGCTTTCGCATTTTTCAGGAGCGCATTCTCAACAATTACGACCAGATGATCGAAACGGACCATTTCGTATTGATGGACGGCACCGTGCAGGTGAACAAACTCCAAAAACTCATGCGCCAAATCGTGGGAGAACGCGTCGACCTCGCTCAGTTCGCCCCGAAGAAAAAATGAAGAAATCGAAGGCCAATTCGCAGGCTAAGAACGGTTCCGGCAGCCAATCGCCGGCCGCGGAGCCGCGCCCTCCGAGGTCTGAGGAATCCTCCCGCTTCTACGGCACTCCCTTGCCGGGAGTGAAGATCGAGGAGTTGAGCGGCAAGCTCGTCGTGATCGAAGGTACCGACGGCTCGGGTCGTTCGACGCAAATCACTTTGCTCACCGAATGGCTCGAATCGGAAGGCTTTGCCGTACAGACCATGGGCCTGCGCCGCTCTTCTCTTGTCGGCGAAGACATCGACGCCCTGCTCGCCGAAAATGCCGTCACGCGGCTCACATTGGCCCTCATGTACAGCACCGACTTCTTCGATCAGCTCGAACGCCGCATCCTCCCCGCTTTGCGCTCAGGTCTCATCGTGCTTGCCGACCGCTACATCTTCACGCTCATCGCCCGCGCCGCCGTCCGCGGAATTTCACGCGATTATCTCCACGGCATTTACGAAACGGCGCTCAAGCCCGATCTCACCTTCTGGCTCAATGTGCGGCCCGAAGTCGCCTTCGATCGCGAGTTCAAGAAATCCCACACCATCAGCTATTGGGAATCGGGCCGCGACATGTCCCTTTCGAACGATCTGTTCCAATCCTTCATCCGCTACCAGTCGATGATCAAGCACGAGTTCGAATATCTCTCCCGCCGCCACTCTTTCATCGAGCTCGACGGCGAAGCGAGCGTATCCGAGGTGAACAAACACTTGCGTCGGCAGATTGCAGAGCAGCTTGGAATTCGCAGCACGCAGTACCATCCTTCGCAAGCTCTCGCACATCTCTGGCGCTGAGACGATGGCCGCTCCCGTCCAACTCGCCGCGATCGATGCTGGATCGAACGCCATCCGTCTCGTCATCGCCCGCGCCACCTCCGCCGACCACATCCAAATCCTCGAAAGCGAGCGCGCCGCCGTTCGCCTGGGCCACAACGCCTTCACCCGCCGCATGATCACTCATGAAACCATCGCCCGCGCCGTCCGCACCTTTCGCGGCTTTCGCGACCGCATGGACCATCATCACGTCTCGGCGTACCGCGCCGTGGCCACTGCAGCTGCCCGCGAGGCCAGAAACTATCGCGAGTTGATGGCGCGCATCCGCCGCAAAGCGGGCATCGAGCTCGAAGTGATCAGCAGCGAAGAGGAAGCCCGATTGGTCTGCTCGGCCGTCCTCTGGGTGCTTGGCGAGCGCACGCAGCCGCGCGTCATCTTCGACCTTGGCGGCGGCAGCCTCGAATTCAATTTCCTGCACAACGGCATTCTCGAACGGCGTGTCGCTCTCCCGCTCGGTACCATTCGTCTGATGGAGACCTTTTCCATCACCGGCGCGGTTCACGAAGAAGAAGCGGGCAAGCTTCGCCACCACATCATTTCCCTTCTTCGCAGCGCTCTCCCCTCGCCCCCGAAGATTGGCCGCGGCCTTGCTGTCGGCTGCGGCGGAAACGCCGAAGCATTAGTCCGCATCGCTCCCGGGCCCGCGTTTGGACGTATTCCTTCCATGAACATGCGCCTGCTGCGCGACCAGATGTGGCGCATTCTCTCGCTCGACGTTCCCGGCCGCATGAGGGTCTTTCGCGTCCGCCAGGACCGCGCCGAAGTGATGGGCATCGCTTCGCTCATCATCTCGACCGTCGCAAGCTGGCTCGACATTCGCTCGCTTCTCGTTCCCGGCGTGGGCGTTCGCGAAGGAATCCTCCTCGACCTCGTGCGCGAGCAATACTCCGTGCAGCTTTCCACCGAGGAAGAAAAAGGCCGCGCCGCCGAGCTCGTCGCCAACGTCCGCTGGTTTGCCCGCCGCATGGACTACGACGCGCAGCACGCCGACCAGGTCTCTCGTCTTGCTCTCTCACTCTTCGATCAACTGCGGCCGCTGCACGGCATGGGCCCGGACTTGCGCCTCGTCCTTGAGATGGCTTCCATCCTCCACGACATCGGCCACTTCATCACTCGCAAATCGCATCATCGTCACGGCGAATATCTCATCCGCAACGGCGAAATCCCCGGCCTTCGCGGCTGGCGCCGGGAAATGACTGCCGCTCTCGTCCGCTACCATAATTGCAAATCCGAGCCGCAACTCGACCATACTGCTTATGCCTCTCTCGACGGACCGCGCCGCCGTCAGGCGCGCTTGCTCACGTCTCTCCTTCGCATCGCCGAAAAGCTCGAATCGGAACACTCGCAGAAAATTTCTGGAATCGACGTGCAGGTCGACGACGGTCGTGCCGTCTTTCTTGTCCGCGCCGCCGACGGAACGCGGCTCGACATCTCCGGCCTGGAACGGAAGTCCGATCTCTTCGAGAAGGAATTTCACCTCAAGCCGGAATTCCGGCGGGCGCAACGAAAGGAGCAGGTGGCTTAAGCGATGCTTCTCTATCTGGTGCGCCACGGAATTGCGATCGAGCGCGACAATCCCAAGTGCCCCCCGGAACCCGAACGGTTTCTCACCGCCGAAGGCGTAAAGAAATCCCGTTCCGCCGCCCTGGGACTGAAGACGATCGGCGTAAAACCGGACGTCTTCCTCACCAGTCCCTATGTCCGCGCCGCGCAGACGGCGGAGATTTTTGCCGAGGCCCTCGGATTTTCCGCCGAAAAAATCCGCGCTAGCGACGCTTTCAAGCCCGGCGGCAACCCCGTTATGGCCGTCCAGGAAATCTCCCGAATCCGCGCGAAGGAGATGTTCTGCTTCGGTCACGCGCCGCATCTCGACCAGTTGATTGCCCAGTTGGTGGGAGCCCGAGGGGTGTCTACCGAGCTGAAAAAGGCGGGAGTCGCTTGCTTGGACCACGCTTCGGCCCAGGGCCGCTGGACCCTGCGCTGGCTGCTTACGCCGAAGATGCTGCGTCAGCTTGCGAAATAGACGGCGCGCTGTGTAGTGGGCGGTTCCAACCAAATCCTGCGCGCCACTCCAGCCACAGCGAATCCCGTCCGGAAAATCGTGCGTTGACTTCCGCCAGGCGCACCGTGCGTCCTTCTTCAATCCTCGCAAGCCACGCTCTCTTGCTTTCCTCCGCCAGTGGCGGCCGCAGCCGCAGGATTTCCGCACGCAGCACGTCCAGATCGTGCACTTCTCCCAGAAGATCCTGCACGCGTTTCAAATCCTGGATCCACGCCTCTGCTCTTTGCGGCAAAAAATTCTCGACGGTGTAGCGGAAATGCTTCAGCCCGATCCGCAGCCGGTGCCAGGCGACGCGGCTGCGCCCCTTGCGCGCGCTATGGTACAGGCTCATCGCGTCATTCAATTGCGCCAGCGCCAGCCTCTGATAGACGATGCTCTCGAGCGGAAAAAATCGCGCTTTATCCGGCAATTTTCTTTGCCACTTCTTCCATTCTTTGCGGTCGAATTTCCTGAGCGCCGACCGCGCCAAAACCTTCTGTTGCGCTTCGCGCCGCATTAAATGCCGCAGCAGAGCTTTCCTCGCCGCATCGCCTCCCGGACCCAGCTTCTTCACCCATTCTCGTTCCACTTGCGTGTCGCGCAGCAGCCCGAGCTGGTGAAACACCTCGCGGCTCGTCTTTTTCACCTTCCGCCATCCGGGGCTCGGATTCACCTGGCTCAGCGCGTCCGCCATCGTGCGGCACCTGCGGATGGCCACGCGCAGGTCGTGCACGGAGCTTATGTCCCAGGAATCTTCCACCTTCTCGCTGAGTTCCACCACGCGCGCCATCCACACGTCCAGTCCAATGTTCCGGCTTGAAACGGGTGCGCGCAAAGCAAACGACACGGCCATCGATCTCTTCTTCCCTAAATTCTTTTAGGAGGTCTTTCGGGCGGCAGAGGTCTCCACCAGCGGGATTATACACCTCCCTTTCGCCCGCAACGGCAGCTACTGTGGAAAACCATGGCATTCATCCGTATGCTTCAAACTTGTCCTGCCCAATTTGCAATTGGTTTGAGTGTCCGATTTGACGAGTGCAGCCAATCTATGCCTAGAAGTACTGGAACGATCCGCCGCAAGTCTTTTCGTGCCCTTCCCAGATTTCACTCTCCACTCATCACGCAATAACAGACGCTGTTTACCTTCAAACCGCATTCGGCCTGCAATCTTCCCGACAATCGTTCGCAGTGAGCAGCGAAACACACAAGGCGCCGCACTGAGATTCTCCGAAGTGCACCTCACCAGTCACGCCCCCTGGCTCGGGCCGTACCCCCGCCGGCCCGAGCCAGACCCATTCTCTGCTCTACGTGCTTCTCATCCGGCCGCGGATGTATCCTTTCCAGTGAGCCTTCGCGCATGATTCGGGCGTTGAGGCCCCGGGGAGAACCGTGAACTTAATCGCGAAAAGCGTCAATCTGACGCGCGTCACGGAATGGAACGCGGGTCGCGCAACCGTTAAAGACGATTTTCTGGCCGCCGAGGAGCCGCTCGAAATCCGCATCGGCGAGGAGCCGCTCAGCGTGACCATGCGCACTCCCGGCCACGATCGCGAACTCGCCGCGGGATTTCTGCTCACGGAGAGCTTTGTGAGCGAACGCGCGCAAATCGCATCGATCGATGCGGTCGCGTCCGGCCCGGAAGGTCAGCGCGGCAACATCATTCGCGTTCAACTCTCTTCCGATGTTCCATTCGACCCGCAATCCATACGCCGGAATTTCTTCGCTGCATCCAGTTGCGGCATCTGTGGCAAGGCTTCAATCGACTCCGTACGCGCCCGCGCGCTGCAAGCACCGAATCCACACCTTCGTCTCGATTCCTCCACGCTTCTCCGCCTTCCCGAGTCGCTCCGCTCTTCGCAGGACGTCTTCGAACGCACGGGAGGGCTTCACGCCGCAGCGCTCTTTGATCCCGCCGGACAGCTTCTTTGCCTGCGGGAAGACATCGGCCGCCACAACGCCGTGGACAAGGTGATCGGCTGGGCGCTTCTCGACGGGCGCGTCCCTCTGCGGGACGCGGTCTTGCTCGTCAGCGGCCGTGGCGGCTTTGAAATCGTGCAGAAGGCGATCGTCGCGGGGCTTCCAATTGTCGCGTGTGTTTCGGCGCCTTCGAGCCTCGCCGTGCAGTTGGCGAGGGAGATGCGGCTCACTCTGGTTGGATTTTTGCGCGCCAGCCGGTTCGTGATTTATAGCGGCCCTGAAAGAATCGTGGGAGCTTCCGAGGAATAAAAAGCGGCCGGAAAATTCTGCTCTATCTGCGACAGCATTGCTGTCCTTAATTTACACCTTTCACAGCCATTTTCTGCCCCGCCCGCACCATGGAGCGGAACTCGTCAAACAACGAGCGGTCCCACCATCCCAGCCCAGCCTCCTGCTCCATGATGTCCAGCGCCTGCTCGGACGTTCCCGCCTTGCGGTAGACGCGGTCCGTTGTCAGCGCGTCGTAGACGTCGGCAAGTTGCAGGATTCGAGCCGTCAGCGGAATCTCTTCTCCGCGCAGCCCGTCGGGATACCCAGATCCGTCGAATTTCTCATGATGGTGCCGGATGATGGGGAGCACGAGGCGAAACGTCTTGAGCGGCGCGCAGATTTTTTCGCCGGCCTCGGGATGCTTCCGGATGATCATCACTTCCTCCGGCGTCAGCGGTCCCGGCTTCAGCAGAATCGCATCCGGCACCACCACCTTGCCGATATCGTGAACGATTCCTCCTTGCCTGAGAGCTTTCAGTTCGTCCGTCGGAAGCCGCAGGCGCGTCCCGAGGCCGACCGCCATTTTCGCCAGCCGGTCGCAATGGCCGCGCGTGTAGGGGTCGCGTGCTTCGATGCTCAGCGCCAGGCTTTCAAGCACCACTTCCGCGTTTTCCAGTTCGTCCGTGAACTGCTTGATTCGCAGCAGCGACCGCGTGCGCGCCAGCAGCTCGTTCATGTCGATCGGCTTCGAAAGAAAATCGTCCGCGCCAGCGTCAATTCCCTCGATGCGGTCGTGTGTGTCCGAAAGCCCGGTGATGAGCACGACGGGCGTGAGGCGCGTTTCCGGCGTCGCCTTGATTCGGCGGCACACCTCAAACCCATTCAATCCCGGCATGAGAATGTCGAGGAGAATCAGATCGGGGCGGAACGACGCACATTCCTCGAGCGCCTTCTCTCCGCTCGAAGCGTCGCGCACCTCGAATCCTTCTCGGCGCAATAGCGTCTCCAGCGCCCAGCGCGCCGCGGATTCGTCATCTACAATCAAGATTTTCCCGGTCACCCGATGCCCCCGATGCAGTTTTTTCTGGGCAGCAACAAATGTATCCTTTCAGGTCCGCGCGGGCAACGAAGGAATCCGGCGCAGAAAACGAGGAAAGCCATGAAGAGGACATTGGCGCCCGAGTCGCTGCACGAAATCGATGCAAGGCTGGAGCAAGCGCATAAGGTGTTCGCCAGGCGCTATCCCGGAGCGACCGGAGCCCGCCAGCCCGTTCATACGGTCTACGGGGGCGCGCACCTGTTTCACGCGGACACCGCTCGTCGCCTGGGCGAGCTGGCGCAGCGCTCGCTCGATGAATATGCGCCGGACTTTGCGGTCTTTGCGAAAGCCGTTTCGCTTCCAGGCGCAAGCCATCTGCCGGAGACCCCGGAGGCGGCCGAGCGCCTCGCCAAAGCCATCGAAGACGACCCCGCCGCCGCGCGCAAAGACAACTGGCCCGCCTGGTTTGCGCACACCATCTATCGCCGCGTGCGGGAAAAATTGCGCCGCGAAGCCGTCGAAGATTTCCGCATTGATTTTGAAGACGGTTACGGCAATCGCCCGGACACGGAAGAAGACGGACATGCCGCTGCGGCCGCCGCTCAGGTGGCCTCGGGCGCAAATTCCGGCGAGCTGCCGCCATTTATCGGCATCCGCCTGAAGCCATTCAACGAAGAGCTGCGCCGCCGCAGCATCCGTACTCTGGATATTTTTCTCAGCGAGCTTGCGGAAAAGACGCGCGGGCGAATCCCAAAGAATTTCTTCATTACGCTTCCGAAGGTCGTTCTTCCCGACGAAGTCGCGGCTCTCGCCGATGTCTGCTCGCGCCTCGAACCGCTGCTCGATCTTGAGCCCGGCGCGCTGCGCATCGAACTGATGATTGAAACCACGCAATCGATCTTCAACGAGCGCGGAGAGGTGCACCTCCTGCCTCTCGTTTCCGCCGCTCGCGGCCGCTGCATTGCCGCTCATTTTGGCACGTACGACTACACCGCCGGGCGGAACATCACCGCCGCCTATCAGACCATGGCGCATCCCGCCTGCGATTTTGCACGTGAAGTGATGCAAGTGGCTCTCGCCGGGACGGGCGTCTGGCTTTCGGATGGCGCGACAAACATCATGCCCGTTCCCGTTCATCGGGCGGGCAGCGATGGCGCGATTTCAGCGCGCCAGAAAGAAGAAAACCGTGTAGCCGTGCACCACGCCTGGAAATTGCATTTCGATCACATCCGCCATTCGCTCGAAAACGGATATTTCCAGGGGTGGGACTTGCACCCGGCCCAGCTCCCGACGCGCTACGCGGCTATCTACTCGTTTTTCCTCGAAAGCCTCGACGCGGCTTCCAAGCGCCTCCGGAATTTCATTGAGAAGGCGGCGCAGGCAACGCTCGTCGGCGAAGTATTCGACGATGCCGCCACGGGCCAGGGCTTGCTGAATTACTTTTTACGGGCGATTAATTGCGGCGCCGTCAGCGCCGAAGAAGCCGAGGAGCTCTCCGGCCTCTCGCTCACCGAGATTCGCACCGGCTCGTTTCTGAAGATTTTAGAGGGAAGACGGACGTCTTAGTTGCAGGACCAAATGGCCCGAGGAACGGAAGACGATTCGGCAGGGTAGGAATCACCCGACGAATTCAACTTTTGAACGCGAAAACAAAAAAGGCGGCCGGTGAAGGCCGCCTTTTTCCTTTTAAAGAAGATTGGGGGTTGTCAGCGGGAACCGCCGTAGCCGCCGGGTCCGCCAAAGTTGAAGAAATCGAACAGATCGCTGATGGCGGGAGTGTTGCGCGGCACGTAAGGATTTCCCGGAGCAGTGATTGGATTCGGGAAGTTGTCGCGGCTGCGCCGTGAAACCGGAGGCAGTTTCCAGTTGCGCTCGATGAACTTGAGAATGGACACGTGGTCCGCATAGGCGTGTGAGATGTAGCCGGGCTTGAGGTACGGAGCCACCACCAAGAAGATGATGCGCGTGCCGTCGCCGAAGAAATCGAGTGGCTGGACGTAACCGGAGTCGTAGTAGCCGCCGCCTTCGTCCATGGTGATAAAGATGGCCGTGTCGTTGGCATACCGCGACGCCTGGATCAGGTCAACGATCTTCTTGCTGAAGCCCTCAAACAGGTCGAGCTTCGAAGAGGCCGGATGGCCGTCCACGAGGCCACTGGGTTTGACGATGGAAACGGCCGGGAGCGTGCCGCCGGTAATGTCGTTGTATAAGTTTGCGGTGTCCTGAATGTGGGCCTCGCGAATGGCGCTGTTGGCCATGATTGAAGTGTCGTACTGGAACGGGTTGCAAATGGTGCAGTACTCGTCGGATTGACCCGGCTGAATCGTCGCGCCGAGCGGATTGACGGAGCCCACAGGACCGAAATCGATTTCGTACGGATCACCCGGAAGTCCATTGGGATTCAACGCGGTCTTGGGCTGCGGTGCGTAGGAGGGCGCTCCCGAATAGGCGTCCCAATCGTCTCCGTAATATTTCCAGGAGACGTTGTGAGCCAGCAAGTCGTCGCCGATGCTGGGCACGGAGGACGGCGGAACCGTAAAGACCGTGTTTGCCGGGCTGGGATCGGTGAAGGCATTGGCGCCGTTGCCGAAGTAGCCGGGGTTGTAATTGTTGAGCAGGTAGTAGTGGCCGGGTTCGCAGTTGGGGTTGATATGGAGCTGATGCAGGTAGGCGACAAGCGGTCCGACACCCGGCTGAGTGGAATCGGAGCAATCGCTATAGGAGCCGCCGCCGGAAGAGGCTTTGTCCTTCGAACCGGCGCCATAGCCGTCTTCTGCGTACCAGTTGTTAGTCCCGGGAGCCGGATTGGGATTCTCGATTTCGCTGACGACTCCGGCATTGGGAGTGCCTGCGGCAACTTCAACGCCATTCGGTGGCGCCACCGCGTGGCCATTGCCGTCGCTGAAGTAGATCATGTCGCCGTGGCCAAACATGATGTGGTTCGCGCCCGTACCGCCGTCGACGGATTGGTGGAAGTTGTCGCTCATCGCATAGTTGTCAGCGAGGCTCTTGAAGTATGGCGCGTCGCCCTGCTGCACGTTGTAGAAGCCGAGAGCGGTCGAGCCCTCGCCAGTCACTGTGGCGCCGGGAACTTCGGGAAGATAATTCGTGGCGAAGCAGGGAAGCGCGCCGCCGTCTACCAAGCACAGAGGAGGCTGCGTCGCCCCATTGGTGCCGGCGCCAACGGTTACTTCAACCCACGAGAACAACTTCGCATTGCAGCCCGAGGGGTTCTCCCAACTGGCGTGTTTTAAGCTGCAATTCTCCTGCTGCCACATCTGGTAGAAACGATGCACGGGGCTGGCTGCGTAGTCGGTGTAGACGAATGAGCTGCCATTCGTCAGTTGGAACGGGCCAGGCGGAAGGTTGTTCACATCCGTGATGCGCGTGTCCGGAGTCTTTCCAGGGAGTCCGGCGCCACCGATAAGCAGAGAGGGATAGTATTCGGTCGGCAAACCGTTTTCCGACTGCATGGCCAGCGTAAGGCTTGCTCCGCATTGCAATTCCGGCTCGCCTGCACATTCGTTAGGCACGTAAGCAGCGCCCGAAGGACCGCCGACGAGCGGCGAAGGAAGAATATCATTCGGGAAGCGGGATTTGGGCGGGCTCAACAGGAATGGGTCGCCGCCGTTAGCTGCGCCGAGGTCGGACGCGGCAAGCTGCTCGGCCTTGCGGAAATTGGGACCCGGAATGGCGTTCAAGTGGGGGTCCAGCTTGATGATGCCTTCTGAGAGGAGGTTGTTGACGCTCTGCCCGCGCTTCGGGACGTAGGTGGCGAAGACATGATCGAAGCTGCGGTTTTCGCCGATGATCACGATCACGTGTTTGATGGGTGATACGGTATCGCCATCGTGCGGGCCGTCAGCCTGTGCTGCCGGCAGGCCAAATGCAAACTGTGCAACCGCCAGAAAAACGATGCTGACACGCACGCCGTGTAAGGTTTTCCACGCCAATCGCTTCAAGCTCATGCGATCTCCCTCCTCTGGGAATCTTGGGTCTGGTGGGCCGGTAGTGATCAACCTATACAGGCGTGGTTACAGAGGAATTTTTTTGCGGTAAAAGCAGAGTCAATTATTTGTTTATAGAAGGTTGCGCGTCAAATCGATGTCGCTAAAACCTGGGGGACTGATTGACAAGGGTCCGAAGAGGAGAGGATGTGTTGCACGGATGCATGCAGGTCCTTCGGACAGCGGCAAAGGCCAACGACTGCTGCCCAAACCATGGGATTCATCCAGTCGCTGGCTTATTGTAGTAAGTGAATTGGACTGTCACTTTGTTCAGGTTTCTGCGAACCGGTTGCCGTGTGCGGGACATCCAAGAAAAGGAGTTGTAAATCTACGGTGACTCATGCGAACGGTCGTTTGGCCGCTATTTCTACTCGTGATTGCCGCGCCAGCCATGGCGCAAACCGTCAAGGCTCCTGACTTCAGCCACGACGCGGTGTGGATTGACGCCGGTTCCGCTGGCGCGAAAGTTCCGCATTCGATCAAAGGCTATCGCGGCCACGTGCTTCTCGTCGATTTCTGGGAGTACACCTGCATCAACTGCATCCGCGACTTCTCAGTGCTCAAGCGCTGGTATGCGAAATACCATCCCTACGGCTTCGACATCGTCGGTGTTCACTACGGCGAATTCAACATCGGCTTCAGCGTCAATAACGTCCGCGAGGCAGCGAAGCGTTTCCGCCTTCCCTGGCCTGTCGTAGCTGACATTCATGGCTCCATCTGGAACGCCTATCAATCCGACGCCTGGCCGAACCGGTATTTGATCGACCAGAACGGCGATATCGTCCTGCATATCGAGGGCGAAACTGGCGATCGCACCATGGAAGAAAAGATTCGCGAGCTCCTGGCAGTTTCTCATCCCGAAGTCGACAAAATCCCGCTCGATCCTCCCGAAGACACGTTTGCGCCAAAGTGCGGCATCACCACGGATGAGACCTACGTAGGCGACTGGTTTGGGCGCGGAGCCCTGGAAAATTCGCAAGGATATCGCGATGGAGCCGTCATCGACTTCCACCCGACGCGAGCCCCGGACGACGGCGGCGTAATGTTATCCGGCAAATGGCGCACGGACCACGACGGCGTCACTTCGGACGCACCTTCGGGAAAAGCGGAACTTCGCTACCACGCGCGGTCGGTCTATTCCGTCCTGAGCCTTGCCGATGCAAAGAAACCGGTTCGCGTGTATTTGCTGCAAGACGGCAAACCCATTCCGAAAAGCGATGCCGGAGTGGACGTGCAGTTCGACGCCAAAGGGTCGTATTTGGAAGTCAGCGAGCCACGCATGTACTACCTCATCAAAAACACTGCGTTTGGTTCGCACCTGCTTACGCTCCAGCCGCAAGCTCCCGGCTTGACCCTTCATTCTTTTACTTACGGAAACGACTGCCAGCAGGATTTCCAGCAATTGTGACGCCCGAAAGCGGGCCTAATCGCGGACGATCGTCGCTTCGATCAGCCCGTGCGGCTCTTCGGTGGGAATAAAAACTTCGGCGGGATTTTCAAGCGCGAACGGCTTCAAATCCGCCAGATTGAAATGCTTGTTCGGCAGCGACAACCGGATCTCGCGAATGCGGTCGAACGTCTCAAGCACCGCCTCGCCCATCGCGTAGAGCGTCTGTTGCAACGACTGGCTGTCGTGCTCCGCGAACGTTTCTAGCATCGATTGCCGCACGCCCTGCCACACGCTGTTAAATTCAATATCGTCGCCTTCGTACAGCCACGAGGCCCGCACCGCCGTCGCCAGGATGCGGTTGCGGTCTTCCTTCAGCGTGGTGTAAGGGTCGCGCATGAATCCTTCGAATGCCGATTTGGTCGTCTTCAGCACCACCAAATCCGCCAGCCCCGACCGAATCAACACTCCCTCGCGCGTCCCATTCAACTCGGCCGTTCGCTTCTCCTGCCCCGACCGCTGGAAGGCAGTCGCGTGCGGCTTCCCGCCGTAGAGAATTCGCGACCACAGCTCCTCGGAAATGCTCACCGATACCGAAGCCGTCTGCGGATTGTAGGTGAGGAAATGCTCGATCAGGTGCATCCCGAATTCTTCCGGCGATTCCAGCGGATACTGCCGCGCCAGAGCGTAGACGGTATTTTTCATCGTGTCGGTGGGAAGAATCTTGCGGTTTTCGCCCTTCGTGTGCGCCGTTTCAAAATCGCCTTCGAACAGGATCTGTATCGTCAGCTCGCGAATTTCGTGGTGGTCGCTCTGCCGCGACACGCGCAGCAGCCGCACGCGGGATTTCCCATAATCGTTTTGCCCCAGCCGGATTGCCATCTCTCAGCTCCCGCGATATGTGGAATAGCCATACGGACTCAGCAGCAGCGGCACGTGATAGTGCGCACCCGCGTCGTGAATTTCAAACACGATGCTCACGAACGGATAAAAACTTTTTGCTTTCCGCCCCTCGAAATAAGTCTTCGTGTCGAACGTCAGCCGATAAACTCCCGCCACCAGCGCGCCCGGAGCCAGCAAATGACGCAGCCGCCCGTCCGCATCCGTCGCGCCCCGGCTGATTTCCGCCCACTTGCCGCCGGGCTTGTCGATTTCGAGCGTCACTCCCACGCCCGCCGCGGGCTGCCCGAGCGAGGTATCCAGTACGTGCGTGGTGATCTGGCTCATGGCGCGAGCAGTTTCTCCAGCCGCAGGCGCATAATCTTGCTCTGCTCGCCGGCGGCGATTTTCAATTCCGTCTCCACATCGTTCGAAATCCGCTGCTGCAGGCTTCTCAGAATTTCCTCCGTGGTTTTTCCCGTCGCGCAGATCAAAAACACGTAACCGAATGCCGCATGATACGCCTGATTCGCCGCCGCAAGAACGCGAAGCAAATCCTCCGGCGCCTTCTGCGCCGCCGACTGCTCGCCTTCCGACCACTTCCTCGCCTTTGCCGTTTGCCCGCGCGCGGACTTCTTCCCGCCGATCGCCGGATGACGCCGGAACGCCGCCAGCCAGTCCTCTCGCCCGAGCGACGCCCAGATGCGTTCCGCCGCCTCCATCAATTCCACGGCTGACGCAAATGGCCGCTTCGCCGCCATCTGCTCCGCCCATCGTTTCGAGCCGCAGCAATCGAGAAATGCCGCCACTGCCCCCGAGCGCGAAAGCTGGTTCAGCAAGTCGAGCCCGCGCAGCCGGTCCTCAGGTTTCTCCGGCCGCCCAAACAGGCGCAAGCGGCTCACGCCTCCATCGGGAAAAATGTTGAACCGCACATGCGTCGCCGCAGCCGGCGTAATCGCCTGGCCGCTGAACAAGTGCCGTGCGTTGGCCTTGAGAGTCGTCCGGGCAAGCAGCGGCCGCCACGCGCCGGATTTCGCGAGCGCGCCCTCATCCGCTCCCGAATCCGCGTAGATAGTCTCAAGCGAGCAGCTTTCCGGGAAATTTCCCTTGAAGTGCGCCGTGTCCACTTCGATCTTCTCGATCACCCCCGGCACTCCCAGCCGCACAATCACCCAATCGTGCCCCGGCCCGCGACGCCGCCGAGTCTCCCAGCCATCGTGCATGCCGGCACCGCGGCCGGGCATCAGCAGATTCAGCGGCTCGCTGAAAAATTGATCGCTCGAGATCACAATCCGTCCGCCGTGTTCGACGGCCGCCAGATCGAGCCGCGCGCGACGGATTTTCGCCGTCGCGGGAACCACCTCGCCGTAGGCGCGAAACCTCGCCACGCCGCCGTCAGGATAAATTTTCAGGCGCAGATGCGTGAACCGCTCGGAATGCGGAATCGAAAATTCGTTCACCGCATCGCCGTGCAAAGGCGATTTCGGCAACAGTTCCACCCAGCGCAGGCGCGGTGATTTCCATTTCGCTGCTTCATTCTTGTAGGGAGGCCCGTCGCCCAGCTCGCACGCCTCCAGCGAAAAATGTGTCGGGAAATTGCCGCGAAAAAAGCTCGTATCCATCACAACTCCGCGCAGCACGCCCGGAAGTCCCAGCCGAATGACGCACCAATCGCAGCCGGGCGTGCGTCGCCGCCGCGTCTCCCAGCCGTCCATCCATTTGCCGCGGTCCGTGTATTTTCCTTCGATAAACACAGGCTTCGACGCCTTCAGCAGATTCTCCTTCGGCGCAAAAAACTCGTCGTTCGCGGCCAGCACTTTGCCGCCCAGCCGCTCGGACGCCAAATCGACAAAGCCTTCGAAGCCGCTCATGCCGCGCTCCCGCGCAACAAAACCTTGCCGGAGGGCTCATCTGCGCATTTTCCGCCGCGAAAGATTTCCCGCCCGCGGAGAAATGTCGCGACCACCGCGCCGGCAAGCTGACGGCCATCGTACGGCGTGATATTGTGCCTCTGCCGCAGCCGTGAGGCATCCACGCGGAATCGCACGTCGGGATTCCAAATCACAAAATCGGCGTCCAAGCCCACGGCAATCGCCCCCTTTCTCTTTTCCAGGCCCGCCAGCCGCGCCGGACCCGCGCACATCCACTCCGCCAGCCGCGCGACAGCATATCCGCGCTCCCGCACTTCCGTCCAGATGGCAGCCAAGCTCAATTCCAGAGAGGCAATGCCGCCCCACGCGCGCAGAAAGTCGCCAGCATCGAGAAGCTTCATCGCCGGAGGGCAAGGAGAATGATCGGTGGCGATGAAGTCGATTGCCCCATCCGCCAGCGCGGCCCACAGCTTCTCGCGGTTCTCCCGCTCGCGGATCGGCGGAGCGCATTTGAATGGCGTTGCTTCGTCGGGAATCTCTTCGGCGGCAAATGCAAGGTAGTGCGGGCAGGTCTCCACACTGACGCGCAGCCCCGCCGCCTTCGCCTCCCTCAGCGTAGCCACCGCATCACTCGAAGAGAGATGCACGATGTGCACACGCGCGCCATATTCGCGTGCCAGCCGCAACAATAGCGCGATGGCTTCGTTTTCCGCCGCGCGCGGACGCGCTGCGAGCCACGTTGAATACCTTCGCGGCGATTTGCCCGCAATCGCCGCTTGCGCCGCTTCAATCGGTCCCGGCAGTTCCGCGTGCGCCAGCAGCGGCGCTCCCAGCTTCGCGAGTTCCGGCAGCGCCGCGCGCAAGTCCTCTTCGGTCACATGCGCGAATTCCTCCACGCCGCTCGGCACGAGAAAGCATTTGAAGCCATACGCGCCCGCCCCCCACAAAGCCGCCAGCTCGTCCGCATTTCCCGGCACCACGCCGCCCCAGAACCCCACGTCCACATGCAGTTTTCCTCGGGCGGCAGCGCACTTCTTGTGAAACGCAGCAACCGTCGTTGTTGCCGGGATGCTGTTCAGCGGCATCTCAACCAGCGTCGTCACGCCTCCTGCAGCAGCCGCCCGCGTCGCCGTCGAGAACCCTTCCCATTCCGTCCGCCCCGGCTCGTTGATATGCACATGCGTATCCACGAGGCCGGGCATCACGACAAAATTTCCGGCGTCGTACATGGCCGCGCCCGCAGGCACGTCGTCAAACGCTGCGACGCGCTCAATCACCCCGCCGCGAATATGAATCGCAGCCGCAGTCTCACCTTGCGGTGTCAAGACGCGCCGCCCGCGTACAATGAAGTCCGGAGGCAATATTTCGCGCGTTGGATGGAATGTTTTTTCAGCCACGGTTCAGCCAGAGAGATTCGAGAAATTCCCCGAGCAGATTCTGTGCCACTCGCAATCGGTATCGTTCGGTCGAGCGCATATCGTCGATGGGCGCGATTTCCCGTGCGAGCATCGCTTGCGCTTCGCGCGCCACTTCCACCGATGGCTGCCTGCCCAACAAGACCTTCTCCGTCGCTTGCGCGCGAACCACCGCTGGCGCCACGCTGCCGAGCGCGATTCGCACGTCCGCAATCCGCCCGCTTTCAATCTTCACGGCGCCCGCAAGACACACTTTCGAAATTGCCTGCGCGCGCCTCGTTCCCACTTTGCGGTAATACTCCTGCCAGCCGTTCCGCCGTCGCGGCAGATAAATGCGCGAAATCATTTCATCCGCGCCGAGGTCCATCTTCTTGTAGCCGGAATGAAAGCGCGCGTAGGGGATGCGCCGCTTGCCGCGCGCGGATATCGTTTCTATTTCCGCGTCGTACACCAGCAGCGCCGGAGGTGAATCGGCCGCCGGCGATGCATTTGCGATATTTCCGCCGATCGTCCCACGATTCTGCGTCGCAATGCTGCCGGTTTCCGCGGCGGCGCGCGCGAGCAGAGGAAACTCAGCGGCAATCGTTTCGTGCCGCCGGATCTCGGTATATGTCGTCAGCGCGCCGAGCAACACAAAATCGCCGGCTACGGTGATTCCCTTCAACTCTGCAAGCTTTGCGATATTCAGAAACCGCCGGTGCGGCAATTTCCCGGCTTCGAGCAGCACCATCAAATCCGTTCCCCCCGCAAACGGCTTCCATACGCCGGGGGTCCGCGCCATCCGTTCCAGCGCCGCCGCCAAATCGCGCGGCGTTTCCAGTTCATAGGCGGGCACTGGCGACCTCATCCGCCGCCGTCCCGCTTCCGGTGGGCAGCGACGACGGACGCGAAGATCTTCGTATAGCCGGTGCAGCGGCAGAGATTCCCGGCAAGCCCTTCGCGAATTTCTTCCTCGGAGGGGGAAGGATTGCGGTCGAGCAGGTTCACCGAAGCAAGAATCATTCCCGGCGTGCAGATGCCGCACTGGGATCCTCCATGGAGCAGGAACGCTTTCTGAATCGCGTGCAGTTCGTCCGCGCACGCCACGCCTTCGATTGTGCGCAGCGTCGCTCCCTGCGCCTGCGCCGCCGGAACCAGGCAACTGTTCACCAGCGCTCCGTCCATTTCCACCGCGCAAGCGCCGCATTCGCCCTCGCCGCAGCCTTCCTTCGTTCCCGTCAGCCGCAATTCGCGCCGCAGCGCGTCGAGCAAGCGCTCCATCGGATACGCCTCAAATGCCGCCGCCTCGCCGTTCACCGTGCATTCCACGCGGATTTTTTTGCCGACCTCAGCCACGCGCGCTCTCCAACATCTCCAGCAACGTCTCGGGCGTCATTGGAATGCGGCGAATGTCGAGCCCTGTGGCATTCGCCACGGCGTTGATCACCGCCGGGGCCGAGCCATCCAGCGGCAGCTCGCCGATCCCCTTCGCCCCGCCCGGCCCGCGCCCATAGGGAATCTCCTCGAAGAACACTCGGATCGGCGGAACGTCCATCGATGTCGGCATCACGTAATTCGTCATCTGCGCGTTCACCATCCGTCCTTCGCGCCACACAATATTTTCAAACAGCGCAAACCCCACTCCCTGGGCGACTCCTCCTTCGATCTGCCCTGCCGCGAGCACCGGATTGATCACTCGCCCCACTTCCTGCACGGCGACGAAATCCTCCACGCGCGTCTCCGCCGTCCGCGTGTCGACGGACACTTCGGCCACGTACACCGCCCACGCGTACGCGCCATATGCATCGCCGCGATATCTTTCATCGTCCCAGTGCAGATCGCGCGGATGGTCGTAGCGGATGAAAGCTCCCAGCGGACCAATCTCAGAAATATATCGCCGGCACGCTGCCGCGAACGCCCGCGGATCGCGCTTTCCGTCGAGGAATCCAGAATCCTTCAGCTTCTTCTCGATTTCGAGCGCCGCCGATTCCACTAGCTTTCCGACAATCATCGAAGTCCGCGACGCCACCGTCGGCCCGCTGTTCGGCACGTTGGCAGTGTCGGGCTGCACGATTTCAATCTGCTCGCAAGGCAATCCCAGCGCTTCCGCAGCGATCTGCGAGAAAATCGTGTTCGTTCCCTGCCCCATCTCCGTGCTCGCGGCGTGAATCCGCACCACTCCGTCCGGCGTCGCTTCCGCAGACACTTCCGAAGCCAGATACTCCTCCCCCGAACCCGTAAATCCCGCGCCGTGCAGGAAGCTCGCAAAGCCCATGCCGCGCTTGATCGCGCTCCGAGCATTCTCTTTTGCAAACCGCTCGCGCTTCTCATGATATCCGCTCAGCTCAAAGGCACGGTCCATCAATCGTTTCATGTCCACTTTTTCGCGCACCACCTGATGCACCGCCAGCGTCTCGCCTTCATGAATAAAATTCCGCCGGCGAAATTCATCAGGTGTCATACCCAGCTGCTCCGCAACGCGGTCCATTTGCCGCTCGAGCGCAAAGACGCTCTGCGGCGCTCCAAACCCGCGAAATGCTCCGTGTGGCGGCGCATTTGTCGCCACGGCCCGGCTGCGAATCCGCACGTTGGGGCAACTGTACGGCCCGGCGGCGTGAATCGTCCCTCGCGAGAGCACTACCGGCGAAAGCGTCTCGTACGCGCCTCCATCGATCGTGAAATCGATATCCATCGCCACCAGCCGCCCGTCTCGCGTCACGCCCGTCCGATGCCGCGTCTTTGAAGGATGCCGCTTCGTCGTCGCTACCATATCTTCCGCGCGGTCGTAGATGATTTTTACCGGCCTTCCGGATTTCCATGCCAGCAGCGCCGCATGCGCCGCGATCATCGACGGATACTCTTCCTTGCCGCCGAATCCTCCGCCGGTTTCGGTCTGCACCACGCGAACGCGGTGCTTCGGCAATCCGAACACCGGCACCAGCGCCTTGTGCACGTAATACGGGCACTGCAGCGAACCCCACACCGTCACGCCTTTTTCCGGACTCGCTTCCGCAATCATCCCGTTCGGTTCGATGTAAAGCTGCTCCTGCGCGCCTGTTTCATACTCGCCTTCGACGATCAGCTCCGCCTGCGCCCACGCGCTCTCCACATCGCCCTTCTCCACCAGAAACGATTTGAAAATATTGTCCTCGCCCCAAATCACTTCCTTGCGTGTGAGCGAATCCTCTATCGTGAACACCGCCGGCAGCGGCTCGCACACAATCTCCACCGCGCGCCGCGCTTCTTCCACCAGATACGCATCGCTGTGCGCCAGCAACACCACAGGCTCTTCGGGATGATCGATCACGCCGTCGGCAAGGCAGGGCTGGTCTTCGATCAGGAGGGTGACGCAGTTTTTTCCGGGAATGTCGCGCGCGGTGACGATCGTGAATTCTTCCCACGGAATTCCCGCGCCATATCGGATCCCCACGATTCGCCCGCGCGCCAGCTGGCTCCGCACTGTCGCCCCGTGCAGCATCCCCGGCAGCGCGATATCGTCCACGTACCGCGCGCGCCCGGTCACCTTCTCGCGTCCTTCTTTTCGCGGAACCGGTTTGCCGATGACTCGCGTGTCCATGTCCAAATTCAATAGGGCGTTTTGTCCGGCTTTTGCATCCACGCGCGAAACGCCGCCAGCGCTTCCTCGCGCATGATCGACTCGAACGGGATTTTCCGCTCGCCGTGCGGCCGCTCAATCTCCGTATAGATCAGCGAATCGTCGAACCCCGCGTGCGCCGCATCCGCCGCCGAGCACGCAAAATACACTCGCTCCGGCCGCGCCCAGTAAATCGCCCCCAGGCACATCGGGCAGGGCTCGCAGCTTGTGTAAATTTCGCAGCCGCGCAATTCGAACGCCCCCAGCGCACTGCACGCCTTCCGAATCGCGGAAATTTCCGCGTGCGCCGTCGGGTCGTTTGTCGAGGTCACCGTGTTTCCCGCTTCCGCGATAATTTTTCCGCTCTTCACCACCAGCGCTGCAAACGGCCCTCCGCGCCCCGAATGCACGTTCTCCAGCGACAGCTCGATGGCCCGCGCCATGAATGGATTCCGCATAATTGCGTACGATTGTATCCCAGCCGGGTAGGAGTCCGTGACCGAAGCTGGCCTGTCTGCCTGATTTTTTTACTGCGCCTCCGCTGTCATTCTTTCCGCCTGTTCCAGTCGCGTGGCAAATGCCAGCTCGTTCCGCCGCCAGAAATAGAGCAGCGCACTGCCAATTAAAATCAGCGCCAGGCACAGCCCCGCCCACAGCCCCCGCGCTCCCCAGCCTCTCTCAAAACACAGGTACGCTCCCACCGGCAGCCCCACCAGCCAGTAAAAAATCATGTGGCACAGCATCGGCGTCCGCGTGTTTCCTGCGCCCCTCAACGCTCCCGTCGCCACCGTCTGAATCCCGTCGAACAATTGAAAAAACGCGCCCACGAACAAGAGCTGGCTCGCCGCGCGGATTAACGAAGCATCCGGCGAATAGATCCGCACGATATACCCGGGAAATAGAAAAAAAAGCACGCCCATCACCGACATGAATCCCGCGCCCAGCAGAATCGCCGTCCACCCCGAACGGCTCGCCCCGTGCGCGTCTTTCCGTCCCAGTGCCTGCCCCACGCGCACCGCCGCCGCCGACGCAATCCCCAGCGGCACCATGTATGTGAAGCTCACCGTATTGATCGCCACCTGGTTGCTCGCCAGCGGAATCGCCCCCAACTTTCCGATCAGAACGGTCGCCACCGCAAAAACCGCTACCTCCAGCCCGAACTGCGTCGCCGCAGGCAGTCCCAGCTCCACCAGTTGCCAGATTCGTAGAAAATTCGGCAGCCGCGACGCCACGCGCAGCCCCGTCTGGTAGCGATGGTCGTAATACAGCGCGTAGACCAGCAGCACCCCCATCATGTATGTCCGCGCGATGCATGTCGACCATCCCGACCCCACTGTGCCCATCGCGTGAAATCCCAGGTGCCCGTAAATCAGCGCCCAATTCCCCACCAGGTTCACACCGTTCGCAGAAATCAGCGCGAACATCACCGGCTTCACCAGATTCATTCCCTGCAGGTACCTGCGAAACACAAAATAGAGCAGCAGCGGCAGCGTCCCCCAATTCAGCGCGCTCAAATACGGAATTGCCTGCGCCATCACATCCTGTTCGATCCCGATCGCATGCAGCCCCCGCCCCATCAGCCACACAATTCCCATCAACACGGGCGTGATGCCGATGCTCAGGTACACGCCGTTCACCAGCGACCTGTGGCAATCCTCCACCTTCCCCGCGCCAAACGAATGCGACACCAGCGTATCGAGCCCCAGCATCAAGCCCGTCCCGAAAATCGCCATCGCGTTGAAGAGAATGCTTCCCAGGCTCACCGCTCCGATCGCCACCGCGCTGTCCTGTTGCCGCCCCACCATCATCGTGTCGACGATGGCCATCGTCATCCACCCAAGCTCCGCCATCACCAGCGGCAGCGCCAGCCGCACCATTGGCCCGGCCTCGCCGGAAACGTAGCGTGTGAATGATCGTCGCAACATTGTGTTTTATCGAATCGGGCGATGCGCGCTGGAGATTTACGCAGGCCCTGCTGAGATGTTTTCAGTGTAGCGGGAAAATTCCCGGCTCCCAAGCGGAACCGGAGGCAGGAAAATTGGACGCCCTCAGGGCTTCGGCTTATAAATCCGGATAATGTCGTCCTTCACTTCCACCACCGACCCGGGGTATTCCCGCGCCGCGTGCTCGCGCAGCTCCTCCACCGACAAATAATCTCCTCGCCCGTCGAACCACCGCGCGTCATCAATCAACAGCACATGGTCGCGAACCGGATGCCGGTAAATGCATTCGAGCTCCTCGCGGATTGGCGCCGAAATATCTCCCCAGTGCGCATCCAGCCAGAAAAGAGCCTTCTCTTTCAGTTGCGGCACAATCGTCGGCAGGATCTTCCCGCTGTCGCCGTGATAGAGGTGAATGTTCGGAAACGCCGCGAATTTCCGCTTCGCCCGCGCCGCCAGCCAGTCGTCCAGCTCGATGGAATAAATTTCGCGGAACCGCCGCTTCTGCACGTTGATCATGTTGCCCAGATTCGTGCCTGTCTCCACCATTACGCGCAAATTGAATTTCTCCGCGAACTCCGTCAGCGCGCGCTGCTTCACCAGGTGCGGCACCTTCGGCTCCGGCCGCCCGCGCATCCGCCACCAGTAATATTCGCCGTAAAACGCGATCTTCTTGTACGGATCGAAAAAAATCGAGTCGCGAAACGGTTTGTCCACGATCTCCCGCGTCTCATCTATGTTTTGCTTTCGCCACAACATAAGCCCTCGATCATATTCGCCCCGCCTCGCTTTGTGTAGCCCATTCGTTCGGCAGGATTTAGGCGATTGCTTCCGTCAGAACAAGCTACGCACGCGCCACGAAGAGCCTGCAGGCCCCTGCCTGTAGGCGTCCCTCAGCCGCTCCAGTGGATTTTCCCGGCGTTTACTATTGACAAAGTAGATAACATATGGTACCGTGCGTTGTGACGTTTGTCTCGCAACTCGCCCGCCTCATTCAGCAGCCCCCGACTTTTCCGCTTACTCGCACCCCTCTCCGCGAAATCCGGTTCGCAACACACATAAAAACCGGATTCTCCGTAACTCTCTCAAAACAAACAACCGGGCTCTTTCCGGTTCGCAACAATTTTCGACTCCCCCGTCTCGCAAAATTCTCCGCCTCATCACGCTCCCTCTGCGGTACGCTTTCCCGCTTGGGGAGGGCACTCATGAATCGTCTGGCAGTCATTGTTCGAAAGCAGGTCCTTTTTTTCGCAACTCTCGTCCTCGTCGCTTCGTTCGCCGTCTCGCTGCGCTCCACCGCCCGTCAGTCCGATACATCCACCACGACCGCCTCGCTCCTTCACGAACTCCACTGGCGCTGCATCGGGCCGTTTCGCGGAGGCCGCACGCGCGCCGTCGCCGGCGTGCCGAGCGAGCCGAACGTTTTCTACATCGGCCAGGTCGATGGCGGCGTCTGGAAGTCGGACGACTACGGCCGCACCTGGAATCCCATCTTCGATGCCGAGCCGACGCAATCAATCGGCGCCATCGCCGTCGGTCCCTCCGACCCAAACATCATCTACGTTGCGAGCGGTGAAGGCCTCGCGCGGCCCGATCTCTCCGTCGGCAATGGAATTTACAAATCCACGGACGGGGGAAAGTCGTGGACGCATCTCGGCCTGCGCGACGCGCAGCAAATCCCAGCCATCGTGGTCGACCCGCGCGATCCCGACCGTGTCTTCGCCGCCGTTCTCGGTCATCCCTACGGTCCGAGCCAGGAGCGCGGCATTTTCCGCTCCACCGACGGCGGAAAAACTTGGACAAAAATTCTTTACAAAGACGAAAACACCGGCGGCTCCGACATTGAAATGGACCCGTCGAATCCCGACGTTCTCTACGCCTCGCTCTGGCAGATGCGCCTCGGCCCGTGGGAAGACGGCAACGAATTTCAAGGCACGGTCGGCGGCCTCTTCAAATCCACCGACGGCGGCGACACTTGGAAGCAATTGACCAACGGCCTGCCGAAAAATCTCGTTCAGATTTACGTCGCCATCGCACCCAGCGATCCTTCGCGACTCTACGCCACCGTCGGCACCACCACGCCCGGCGGCTACGCTTCCGGCAAAGGACTCGGTGTCTATCGCTCGGACGACGCAGGCGCAACCTGGCGCGAAATCACCACCGACCCTCGCCCGGCCATGCGCATCGGCGGCGGCGATTTGCCCATTCCGCGAGTCGATCCCAAAAATCCCGACGTCGTCTATAGCGCCAGCATCGTCACCGTCCGTTCCTCCGATGGCGGAAAGACGTGGATGAGTCTCCGCGGCGCTCCCGGCGGCGACGATTATCAAAATCTCTGGATCAACCCGGAGAATCCTTCCATCATCCTGCTTGTCAGCGATCAGGGCGCCATCGTCACCGTCAACGCCGGCCAGACGTGGGGCTCGTGGTACAACCAGCCGACGGCCCAGCTCTACCACGCCATCGCCACCACAAATACGTTTCCCTATCGCGTTTGCGCCGGGCAGCAGGAAAGCGGTTCCGTCTGCATCTCGAGCCGCGGCAACGACGGCGAAATCACGTTTCGCGACTGGCATCCCGTCGGTGTGATCGAATACGGTTACGTCGCTCCCGATCCTCTCGATCCGAACATCATCTATGGCGCGGGTCGCACGCAGGTCTCGAGATATCACTGGGACACCGGGCAAACCGAGAACGTCACGCCGCTTCCCGTGCGCGAAGAAAAATTCCGGGCCGACCGCACCGAGCCGATCCTGTTTTCTCCCGTCGATCCGCACACGCTCTACTACGCTGCGAACGTACTCTTCAGATCGACGGACGGCGGCCAGAAGTGGGACGTCATCAGCAAGGATTTGACGCGCGAAAAGCCGGGCGTCCCTGCAAGCGTCCAGGACGTGCTCTCGCTCAATCCGAAGGCAGCCGATCAGCGCGGCGCGATCTACGCTCTCGCGGCTTCATACAAAAACAGTGACACCATCTGGGCAGGCACGGACGACGGCCTGATCTGGGTCACGCGCGACGGCGGAAAAAACTGGACGAATATCACGCCACCGGATCTGACGCCTTGGAGCAAAGTCACGCAACTCGACGCTTCCCGCTTCGACGACCAGACGGTCTACGCTTCCGTCAGCCGCATGAGAATCAACGACATGGCGCCCTATCTCTATCGCACGCACGACGGCGGAAAGACGTGGCAGAAAATCACCAATGGACTGCCGGACGATTCACCCGCGAATACGATTCGCGAAGATCCCGTCCGCAAAGGCCTGCTCTTCGCCGGCACGGAAACCGCCGTCTGGTTTTCCACCGACGACGGCGATCACTGGCAGCCGCTGCAGCTCAATTTGCCCCACACGTCGATGCGCGATCTCTGGATTCACGACGATGACCTGATTGTCGCCACGCACGGAAGAGCGTTTTGGATTCTTGACGACATTACGCCGCTGCGCCAGATTTCGACGGACTTGACTTCGGCCGGGGCGTATCTCTTCAAGCCCGAAGCCGCCTGGCGCATTCAGCGCGACACGAATACTGACACGCCTCTGCCTCCTGATGAGCCTGCCGGTGAAAATCCTCCCGACGGCGCGATTCTCGATTATTTCCTCAAGGCCGATTCCTCGTCGCCTGTCACGCTCGCGATTTACGATGCAAAAGGAACTCTGGTCCGCCAATATGCAAGCAACGACGTGCCGCCAGAAACGCAAGAGGCGCTCGAGAAGCAGTTGATTCCTCTCTATTGGCTTCGCCCGCAGCGGATTCTTTCGGCTGATGCGGGCCTGCATCGCTGGGTCTGGGATTTGCGCACCGCACCGCCCGAATCGGCGCATCACGAATATCCCATCTCCGCCGTGCCTCACGATACGCCGCGCTACCCGGTCGGCGTCGCCGTAGTGCCAGGCACGTACACGGTCAAGCTCACGGCTGGCGGCCAAACCTACACCGAGCCCCTCGTCGTGAAAATGGATCCGCGCGTCAAGGCCACTCGCGCCGACCTCGAAGATCAGTTTGAGGTTGCAGTCCGGCTTTCGAAAGGTGCGACCACCTCTTACGACGCTCTTCAGGAGGCGCTCTCCGTGAACAAGCAGCTCGAAGAGGCCGTCAGGAAAGCTCCCAAAGGCGAACTCTCCGAAGCCATCGAATCGCTCTCGAAGCAGGCCGGCGCTTTCAGCGGCGAATCCGGCGGCGAGCACGGCAAGTCCGCCATCGACGGCTTCGACAAGCTTCACGGCGAATATTTGCAGCTCTATGGGCTCGTCACCGCAGCGGATGCGGCGCCGACCGCCGAGGCAAAATCCGCCACAGACGAAACGCAGAAGAAATTTGCGGAAAGTGAAAAAGCTTGGAAAGAACTAAAAGAGGGACCACTCGCAAGTTTGAACGAAAAATTGCGCGCCGCTTCCCTGCCGCAAATCGACCCCGGGCGAAAACTGGAGGAAATGCCCGATGTCGGCGGCGCAGATGAAGAATAGCTGCTCGGCTGGAGGACTTTGCTCCGGCTCAGAGGCGGTCGATCTTCGCCGCGAGGATAAAATCGCTTTCCGTCAACCCGTCGATTTTATGCGTCCACGTGGTCACCACGGCCTTGCCCCAGGAAAGCAGGATGTCGGGGTGGTGCCCCTGTTCTTCGGCCACCGCCCCCACTTTGTTGACGAACGCCAGCGCCTTCGCGAAATCCGGAAACGTAAAAACGCGGCTGATGTGATGCCCGTCGATCACTTTCCACTCGGGCACTTCCTTCGCCAGCGTTTCCAGTTCCTTCCCCGCCAGCGGCGGCACTCCGCCCTTGCACGGCACGCATGTCTTTTCCGCCAGTCTGCTCATTTCCATTCTCCTTCCTGCAGCGAAAAGTTTACCGCGTCGGACGAGCCGAGGAGAGAGCGGAGCTTGCACCTAAGCGCGAGGAGCGGCGGCCAGCCGCGCATCGATGTATTCACGCACGTAGCCCGCAAACGCCTTTTCCAATTTCTGCACGATCGGCCCGTTGACCGCGGCAATTTTGTTCTCGTTGATCTCCGCCACAGGCAGCAAATCGCGATTGGTCGAGGAAATAAAAACTTCCTCCGCGACATACAAATCCTCAGGCAGCAGCGTTCTCTCTTCCACCGGAGCGCCCGCTGTTGCCCCGATTTCGAGCAGCACGCTTCGCGTGACTCCTTCGAGGCACCCGGAAACGAGCGGCGGCGTCACCACGCGGCCGCCCCGCACGCAGAAAATATTCGCCGCCGTGCATTCGGAGACTTCGCCGCGCTCGTTCAAAAGCACGACTTCGTCGAATCCCGCCTGCTGCGCTTCCTGCAGCGACCACAAATTATTGATCCACGAAGTGACCTTCGTTCCCGCCAGCGCCGAAGCGGCGTGCCGCCCGTGCTCGCGCACCCCCAGCTTCGCCGTCTCGCGGTATGTCGGCAGGTCCGAGGAGCACAGGAACAGATCCGTGCGTGGAAAGCTTTCGTCGCTTCGCCAAAAGCCGGCCTGATTGAAAACCACGTAAATCCGCGCGCAGCCTTCGTTCACTTGATTCGCCCGCAGCACTTCGCCCAGTTGCTTGCGGACAATCTCTTCCTCGTAAAGAAACGGGCATTTGGTCTTCTGCGCGTCGCGCTCCAGCCGCTTCCAATGGCGCTCGAACGCGAAGGGAACTCCCTCGCGGACCCGCACCGTCGTGAACAAGCCCCAACCGCCGAGCAAGCCGCCTTGGCCCGGCGACATGCGGACTTCCTCAATCGGCGCAAGCTTGTCGTTATGGAAAACGTAGCGATGGATCATGTGCGTTCCCCCGAGGCGCCCGCACGCCTTTTCTGCGGAAGCAAACATCCCATCTCGTGCGGGCTCTCTCATTGTATCGCAGAAAGCCAAGGGGAAATTTCGAGCGCCTCAGACGCTTGTTGCCCGCAAGCCACTGCCCGTCAGGGCTGCGGCAGACTGGCCGTTCCCGGAGTGCCATGCTGCTCCCGTCCGGGGGAAAAGGGCCCCCCTGTAGCACAAATGGACGCATTGTATTGACAGGGGTGGACATGCATCCTAAAGTGGATCTAATGCGTACATGGGGAAAGATTTTCGGGAAGTCCGCCACCGCATCCCTGGTTGTGATGCTCTCCTTTTCGCTCGCCGCCCTGCCGGGCTTTGCTGCGAGCGAGCAGCCCCTTGGCATGATCATTCAGGCGCAGGGCGCGCATCTTGAGACCGCTGTTGCCGCCTCTGGCGCAAATGTCTATCTCGGTGATGGTTTGTCCACCGATCCCGGTGGCACGCTGCGGCTGAAAATCGGCAGTGGCCAGGTCTACCTGCTGTCTCAAAGCGAAGTCCATTTGGCCCAGGGAAATTCAGCCGTACAGGCCGTCGTGAATCGTGGCGTTGTGGGATTTTCATCCGGGGCCAAGGGCGGGATGGAGCTGCAAACCCCGGAAGGGATTGTCCGGGCGGCAGACGGCAAGTCTGCCTATGGACAAGTCTCGCTGAATGGTCCCACGGAAATGACCGTGACCTCTTTCAACGGCGATCTGGTCGTGGATTATTTCGGCGACATTCACCCTGTGCCTGAGGGCACGTCGATGAGCTTCTCGCTGGAAGCGGGCCCGGGGCCACAGCCCGCCCCGCAGGGGCCCGCAGGCGCAGGCTCTCCCTCCCACGCGGTCAACAAGCATGTCGTCACTCGCGTCGTTGCTTTGGCCGCTCTCGGACTAATTGCCTACGTTGCATACAAAAACATCTGCGAAAGTCCCTCTAAGGTCAACTAACGCGCCTTCTTCCATCAAAAAGTTTCCCTTCAAAAATTTTGCATCTGAAATTAATCGTCGGCATGAGTAAGGTATATTTCTTGTGTTTACTTTCGCCAAAAATCGCAGCAATACAATCCCGTTCGTCGCGCGCGACTGTAATTCTTTGAGCTCTTTCTTGTGACCTATTACATCGAAGTCTTCTTCATCGGCGTCGCGGTGGGATTTCTCGGCGGGCTCTTCGGCAAGGGCGGCAGCGCCATTGCGACGCCGCTGCTGAGCCTGGCCGGCGCGCCCGGCTATATCGCCGTCGCCACGCCGCTTCCGGCGACCATCCCCGGGACAATGGTCGCGGCCGCTGCCTATTGGAAGGCGCATCTGTGGAATCGCACGATTATTCTGTGGAGCATCGTCATCGGCATCCCCTCGACCATTGCCGGATCGATGCTCTCCAAATATACGGGCGCGAGGCCACTGCTCTACCTCACCGGCGTCCTCGTTCTCGGCTTCGGTGTCTCCTTCCTGTTCGACATCGGCAAAGTGAGCGGCGATGAGGAAACGAACGAGGCGCATCGGCCGCTTCCCTCGTTCTGGAAACTGCGGCTTAGTGCTGTCGCCATCGCAGTTGGATTGATCTCCGGTTTGCTGGCAAACTCCGGAGGATTTCTGCTTGCGCCGAGCTATGCGAAATTCCTGAAACAACCCATCAAGGCGGCGTTTGCGAGTTCACTTGTGGTTTCCGCGTGTCTCGCCGTTCCCGGCACGCTGGTGCACTGGTATTTGGGCCATATCGATTGGATCGTGATGCTGGTCATGGCCGCGGGGTCGGTGCCGTGCTCCTATCTTGGAGCGCGAGTGGCGCTAAAGTCCCGTTCCGCGCTGCTCGAAAAACTCTACGGCCTCGTGCTCACAGGACTCGGACTATTTTTTCTGGGGCGGCTTTTTTTCGGCGCTCATTTTCGCATCTAAATTCTCTGCCTGAAAATCTTTGATGTGCCGATGCGAATTGGAGGGTGTGTTTACCGCGGTGCTATACTTTTCGGCTTACTTCCATGACAAAAAGCAAATCAGCGAAAGTCTTCACTCACAAGCAGCGCTTATTGGTTTCGACTGCGGCGATTGCGCTCCTCCTCTTTTCAGCGGCGACCTCATTTCGAAAAGTGGACGCGGCCGGCGCCACCGGACAAGCTCAACAGCAACAGAACGAAGGCCAAGGGCGGTCGCCGGGGACGGTTGCGGCGGAGACGGATTTTTCCGAGCTGCACTGGCGCTTGATCGGCCCGTTCCGTGGAGGAAGGACCATCGCAGCGGCCGGCGTTCCCGAAAAACCGTACGAATTCTTTTTCGGCGGCGTAGCAGGAGGCGTATGGAAAACCGAGAACGCCGGACTCACGTGGACGCCGATCTTCGATCACGAGCCGATCGCCTCCATCGGCGCGATCGCCGTTGCACCTTCGGACCCGCGAGTGATTTACGTCGGCAGCGGGGAAGCCGACATGCGTTCGGACATTTCCTTCGGCGACGGGATGTACAAATCCACGGACGGCGGCAAGACGTGGAAAAATATAGGCCTCCGGGACTCGCAGCAAATTGGCCGTGTGATCGTGGACCCGCACGATCTAGATATCGTACTGGTGGCGGCTCTCGGGCACGCTTACGGACCGAACGAGACGCGCGGAGTCTACCGCTCGACCGACGGCGGCACAACCTGGACGAAGGTGCTGGGGAAGACCAATGATACGGGCGCGATCGACGTTGCGTTCGATCCGGAGGATTCGAGCGTTGTCTACGCATCGCTATGGCAGGCGCGCCGAAAGCCGTGGGCCATGTATGGACCGGTGAGCGGTCCGGGCAGCGGGCTCTACAAATCAACGGATGGCGGCGTGACGTGGAAACAGATTTCCGGCAACGGATTCCCGAACGAAGGGGTGGGAAGGATAGGCATCGCCGTCGCAACAGGAAACGGCGGGCGGCGCGTTTACGCCATCGTGGACGCAAAGGAAGACGGGCTATATCGCTCCGATGACGCGGGCGGGAACTGGAAGCGCGTGAGCGACGATCCAAGAATCTGGCAGCGTGGCTGGTACTTCGGCGGCGTCACCGTCGATCCGCAAAACCCGGACGTGGTCTATGTGGCCGATACGGCGCTCTATAAATCGACGGATGGAGGAGAGCACTTTGAAGCACTGAAGGGCGCGCCGGGCGGAGACGATTATCATCAGCTGTGGATTGCGCCGGATGATCCCTCGCGGATGATCCTGGCATGCGATCAAGGCGCGGCGGTGAGCGTGGATGGCGGAGCAACATGGAGTTCCTGGTACAACCAGCCAACAGGGCAGTTCTATCACGTGAGCACGGACAATCGATTTCCATATTTCGTCTACGGGCCGCAACAAGACAGCGGCACGGCGGGCGTATCTTCGCGAAGCGATTTTGGGCAGATCACGTTCCGCGATTGGGCGCCGGTGGGCGGCGAGGAGAGCGGCGTGGTTGTGGCGGACGCAGGGGAGCCGGCTACCGTCTATAGCGGCGGGCCGTATGGAGGCGTTTGGAAATTCGACCGGACAACAGGGCAATCGGCGGACGTGAGTCCATGGCCGCGCGAGGCGCCGGGAAGCGGGCTGCGATTCAATTGGAACGCGCCATTTGCCGTTTCGCCGCAAAATCCGCACGTGGTGTATTTCGCGGCGCAGATGCTGATGAGGAGCGAGAATGACGGGGCGAGCTGGACCAAAATCAGCGGCGATCTGACGAAAAGGGCGGGCGAGAAAAGCTCCGGAGAAGACCGCGCGGTGATTTATGCGGTCGCACCTTCGCCCGTGCGCGCCGGGGAAATCTGGACGGGGTCGGATAACGGCGTGATTTACATCACGAGAGATGAAGGGAAAACCTGGGCGGATGTGACGCCTGGCGGCTTGCAGCCATGGAGCCGCGTGAGCATCCTCGAAGCTTCGCATTTTGATGCGAGGATCGCTTATGCGGCCATCGACCGGCACCAGATGGACGACTATCGTCCGTATATTTACCGCACTAAGGATCTGGGCAAGACCTGGGAAAGGATCACAAACGGCCTGCCGGATGATTCCTACATCCATGTGGTGCGCGAAGATCCGGCAAGAAAAGGATTGTTGTACGCAGGGACGGAGACGGGCGTCTATGTTTCATTCGACGACGGCGAGAACTGGCATTCCCTGCAACTCAATTTGTCCGTCGCGCCGATACACGATATCAGCGTCCACGAGAACGACCTGGCCATCGCAACGCACGGGCGAGCGTTTTGGATTCTAGACGACGTCGAACCCCTTCGCGAATGGCAGGGCACGATTCTTTCACGAGATGCGTATCTCTTTCGCCCGGCCAACGCAATCCGCATCCGAAGAAGCGAAAACCGGGATACGCCGCTACCGCACGAAACGCCTGTAGGCGAAAATCCTCCATCGGGCGCGATCATCGACTATTTCTTGCAGAGACCGGCGCAACAGGCGCTGACGCTGGAAATCCGGGACAAGGACAACAAATTGGTCCGGCGTTATTCGAGCGATGACAAGGCCTTCAAACCGAGTGAGCCGCCACCGTTCGAAATGCGCTGGCTGGCGCCCACAGAAATTCTGCAAAACACAGCGGGAATGCACCGGTTCGTTTGGGATTTGCGTTACACAGCCCCGGAATCACTGCGTCACGAGTACTCGATGGGCGCGCTGATTCACGGCGGGACGTTGCAAGAGCCGGAAGGGCCGCTCGTCGCGCCGGGCCGTTATGAAGTGGTTTTGAACTACGGAAGCGAAACAGAGCGGCAAAGCGTAACGGTGAATATGGATCCGCGCGTGCGAATCACTGCGAGCGATTTGGGCGCACAGATTTCTCTAGCCCTGAAGACAGACGAATTGCTGAGTGACTGCACGAAAGCATATCGCGAAATTCACGCCGTGAGAGACCAACTGAAGTCGCTTGAAACCAATCCTGGCTTCGGGAGCGCCTCTACTGGACTTAAGGCGGAAGTGGAAGATTTCGACAAAGCCGCAGGAGAAATTGGCGGAGGAGAAACCGAATGGCCCGCGCCGCCCAACGGACTCCGGGGAACCGATTCAGCCCTTGCCGCGCTCGCGGTATCTCTCGACACGGCCGACATGGCTCCGACGGGACAAGCAATGGCAGCGTTTGAGAAATTCAGCGCCGAGGCGGAGAGCGGTGTGGCGAAGTGGCACGCTTTACGCAAGCAGCAACTGGCGAAACTCGATGAAGATTTGAAAGCGGCCGGGTTGAAAACGATCTCCGCAGAAACGGGCTCCGCCGGTGAGTGATTAAGCGGGCTTTCCGGCGAGTTCGCTGTTGACAGCAGCGGAACAGGCATTGCGGGAACGGCCGAGGATTTGCCCGAGCATCGCCGGAATCTCGAAGACAGCGCGATTGTGCAGAGCGGCGGCGTTGGCGCGATAGCGCGCAAGCGCTGCGGGATCAATCAACTGCGCGACGGCAGGATTAATCTCTCGAAAACTCTTCAGCACGATCCCCACTTCCTTTTCGAGAACCCATTCCGCGTTGTACCGCTCTTGGGGGAGCGTCCAAGCATTGCATTCGACGATCACGGGCAACCGCATGGCCAGAGCTTCGCTGACGCTCCCCGGCCCCGGCTTGCCGATAAAAAAGTCGGCGAGCTGCATATAGAAATTCACTTTCGAGGTGAAGCCTTCTACGAAACGCGGCAAGCGCGATTTCTTCTCGCGCAGCGTCTGCGCCAGTTTTTCGTTTTTCCCGCAAATGTAGATGAGCTGAAGCTGAAGGCCGGAGCGCTCGAGCCGATCGGCAATTTCGAGCATAACCTGCGAGCCGTGCCCTCCAAATAAAACCAGAGCCGTCGGCAAATCGGCACGCAAGCCGAGGCGCTCGCGCTCGGCAAGCAAATCCGCGACCGGAGACTCGTAGAAGCGCGGATGGAGAATCATTCCGGAGGCCTGAAAAATGTGGTCGTCTGTATGTCCCATGCTGCGCGCCTGCTGGACAGCGCGGTCGGTGCCGCAGATGAAGTATTGCGGCTCGCGCTCGATCCAGAAATGCGGCGGATAATCGGCAAGATCGGTGAGGATGGTTACGAACGGGCGGCCGGGAAAAGCAGAGGCGAAGCTCTGGCGAAGCGCGCGATTGAAATGCGGCACAAAAGAAACCACCATTTCCGGCTGCGTTTGCTTCCAGTGTGCCTCAAGCATCTTCACGGTAGGGCGATGATAGAGGCGAATGGCAAGTTGCAAAACTTTCATCAACTGCGTGCTGCCCAGAGTCCACCCAGTGCGCAGCATGCCGTTATAGAAGTCCTGTATCCTGATCCCGGCGTAGCGTTTGAGAATGTCGAGCTGGTCGAGAAGTTCCTGAAGGTTCGTTAGTTGAACATCCCAGGGGAGTTGCTGGGACTTGATGGAGAGAGCGAGGGCGGTGGCGGCCGCACGGTGTCCCCCGCCGGCATCGAAGAAGCCGAACTCGATATTTGTCATCCGCGTTACATTCTGGCAGGGGAAGGGCCAAAAACTGCTACAACAATATTAATTTTTGGTGACTGTGTGGAAATGGTTAAATGGTTGTGTTTTCAGAAATTTAGCATCGTTGTCATTTGTGCGTAACAGAGGAAGCGTAGTTTTCCACATGTGAGATGCGATCTCCACGTCCACTCTTTCTACTCGGGGATGTGCACGAGTCCGTCTTTCGTCGGGAAATTTTGCCGCGAGAGCTACAATGATCCTGAACAGGTGTACGAGCTACTCGGGAAGCGCGGCATGGACCTCTTTACGCTGACCGACCACGATTCGATCGAAGGCGCCGAAAAGCTGCGGCGTCATGCCGATTTTTTCCTAAGCGAAGAACTGACTTGCCGGATGCCCAGCGGGACGGAAGTCCACGTCGGTGTATACGACATCACCGAACGCCAGCACGTGCAACTGCAGCAGCGCCGCAACGACTTGATTTCGCTGCTGATGTACCTGAGCGAGCGGCGATTGTTTTTCAGCGTCAACCACGTCTTTTCCAGCCTGACCGGGGCGCGCAAGGAAGAAGACTTCGCGTGGTTCCGGGAATACTTCCCGGCCGTGGAAACCCGCAACGGCCACATGCTCGAGAGGGCCAATGCACATGCCGCCAGTCTGGCAGAGCAGTGGGAAAAGATTGAAATCGGGGGGAGCGACGCGCATGCCCTGCCGTCGGCGGGCACGACTTACACGGAAGTGCCCGGAGCGGAGAACAAAGAAGAGTTCTTTGCAGGACTGCGCGCGGGAATGGGCCGCGTGGGCGGTGAGTCAGGGTGTTTCACCAAACTGACACGCGACGTTTTCCTGATTGCCGCAGAACTAATGAAAGAGAAGGCGTGGACGGCGCTGATGTCGCCCCTGGCGGTGCTGGTGCCCGCGATCACGTACTTGAACTACCGGGCGGAGAGAAAGTTCTGCCGCAAATGGGGAGAGATTTTATTTGACCAGAAACAAAGGCGTAATCGTCCCCGCTGGATCATGGTTCCGCAACCCGCGACGGAGGATTGGATATGACCGTCAGACGAGCGTTTCTGAACCAGATTCAATCGAACGACCACAGGCTGATGCGCCGCGTGCACCGCTGGCGGGCGCCGAGATGGTTTCGCATTTTGATGATTACGGCGACGCGCGGGGGAGACGGCTGGCTGTGGTATTCGCTCGGACTCATCTTGGTGCTTTTTGGCGGTGCAAACCGCTTTCTGGCGATTGGAGCGGCGGCATCGGCGGCTGTGGCGGGCATTTTTCTGTTCCGCGTGCTGAAACATTCGAGCCGGCGGAAGCGGCCGTGTGAAATCGAGCCGCACTGCTGGGCTTCGATTTTGCCGCCGGACAAATATTCCTTCCCTTCGGGACATTCGATCACGGCGTTTGCCGTGGCCGTCTCCGTAGGGATGTTCTATCCGGAACTTTGGGGCGCGCTGTTGGTGGCGGCGCTGCTCATCGCATCTTCGCGAATCATTCTCGGAATGCACTTCCTGAGCGACGTGCTGGCGGGTTGCGCGCTGGGAACGGGACTCGGTTTCGCGGGGTACTTCCTTTTTTCCTCGCTCTAGGCTTTCAGCTTTTCGCCGGAGCGGCGTCACCCACCGTATCCGGCATCGCGTTTCCCCGTAGCAATTCCACAATCGAGCGGTAGAGGCGAGCGCGCAGGTCCGCCCGCTCGTTGACGCGCGTGAGATAACGGATGTTCAGGTTGACGCCGCCGCCCGTGGGACGGAGCACCACGGAAGGCTCAGCTGAAAAATCCTTATGCGTGTATGTAGGAGCGACGCGGCGCCATTCCTGCTCGGCCAGCTTCGCGTTGGAGGAGGTTTCGTGATCGACAAGCTTGTGAATCGAGTCGGCCATCTGCGCGGGGTCCGCCGTCTGCGGTACGAGAATTTCGATCTGGTCCCAAAGCCACTGGCCGCTGGCTGAAAAATTGAAGTAATGGCCTTCGATGGCGAAGCTGTTGTTGAAAGTCACCTTGCGTCCGGTGGGATGGCTGGCGTCGTTCCAGTCGCCCGTTTCCATGAGGACGGTGTGCAGAACCCCCACCTCCACAACTTCTCCGGCCACTCCGTTGATTTCCACCCAATCGCCGGGGCGAATCCCGTCTTTACCCATCAGGACGAACCAGCCGATGAAGCCCATGATGAAGTCCTTCATCGCAACGGTAAGGCCGGCGCCAGCGAGCGCTGCAACCGTGGCGAAATTCTGCGGCACACCAAAAATAACCAGAAGAATCAGAACGACGCCTGCAACCTGCACGGCAAAGAGCAGGAGGGCGCGCGCCGTGTGGAGTTCGCGGCGATCCATCGAAGTCTGCGAGAAGAAGCGCTGAACCCAGCCGTTGGCCAGAAAGACGCAAAGGGCGATCAACACGATCCAAAAAACAGCCTTCAAAATGCCGTGAAGAAAAGCCTGTTCGCGCGTCTGCACCAGCGTAATCCACGTGGCGTAGTTGGCGGCGAGATCCTGTTCGTCTTCGATGCGCTTGTCCAAAGCGCCGAGAGTTTTCTGGTCCGAAGAGAGGTGGCTAATCAAAGAGAGCGCGGCCTGGGTATCGGACTGAGGCTGCGGCGGCGCGGCGGGCGCTGGAGCGGATGGAGCCGGAGTGGCAGCAGATGGCGTCGCAGGAATTGGCTTTGCCTTGGGGGAAGAGGGGTGCGAGGACGGAGGGGAGGGCCTGCGGATGATGCGCTTTTCGGCTTTTTCCTGCGCAAGCCGCTTATCCAACTCGTCGTGTTGCGCGGATAAGGACGCGCTGCGCTGCAAGGCTTCCTGCCGGGCCTGCTGAAGCTGCTTTTCTTTGGAATGCAAGGAAAGCCACGCCTTTGCCTGCGCCATGACGTTGGCCGCTTGGGTGGTTTCGGCGGCCTCCGAGGCTGCACTTTCGGCGGCAGAAAGGCCGCCGTTCGATTCCTTGTGATCCTGGGCTTCGTGCTGGTCGAGGAGTTGCTGAATCCTGGCGTGCTTGTCGCCGCCGGCGCGGATCAGGTCGTCGTGGGCATCGTCGAGCGCATCCTGGTCGAGAGCAAGCTGCGCCTGCGCGAGGTCGAGCTGGTTCTGGACTTTGTCCTTTTGCGAGGCGCGAGCGGAGGCCACCTTCTTTTTCAATTGGTCGACTTTGTCCTGGTCCGCCGCGACGAGGCCTTCGGTCTCGTTGATTCTGGCAACCAGAGCGCGTGTCTGCGGAGTGAGCGGGGCGGGATTTTCCGTGGCGTCTTCGAGAGCAGCAGCGAACGCCAAGTCAACGGAATGGTCGGCGAGGCGCAACGCCTCCTGCGCATAAGTTTTTTCGAGGCGCGTGACGGCGAGCGGAGCAAGCTGCTGCGCGGTATCGAGCGCGTGCGTATCCACGATTGTCGAGGAGTGATTGGTGGCGAGCCAGAGCGCGCGGAGCCGCTTGTGGTAATCGGCCCAGGACCGTGTGTAAAGGACAGCGCCGAGCGACGCTACGGCAAGAACGACCAGAATGACGAGGATCAGTCTTTGAGAAATCTTCATGGGCGCGCTCCCGGCCTCGATTGTATTACGCGAGAGCGGTTATCCGGTGTGGAGAAAAATCAAGGGGAATGAAAGAAAACGCTGGTTGCGCCAGCGGCTCAAAGATCGAACGGTAGAGGGCTTTTGCCGGTGATCAAACGGGCGGCGCGATCGTAGGTCCAGTAAAGCCAGGCCCACTGCATCAGGATCAACAAGCGATTCTGGAACTGGACGATGTAGGCGATATGGATAAAAATCCAGAGAAACCAGGCAGGCACACCCGAAATTTGAAGCCAGTGCAAATCCGCCACCGCCGCGTGACGCCCGATCGTGGCCATATTGCCCTTGTCGAAATAATGAAAGGGCTTCCCGGGCTCGCCGCGCAGACGGCGAAGGATCGTCTTGGCCACGTGCTTCCCTTCCTGAATCGCGGGCTGCGCGACACCGGGCAGAGGGTGGCCCGTCTGATGACTGAAATTCGCCAAGTCGCCGACAATGAAAATTTCCGGATGACCAGGAATGGTGAGGTCCGGTTCGACAATGACGCGGCCGGAGCGATCGAGCTTCGCGCCCGCTTCTTTTTCGAGGATGCGTCCAAGCGGAGAACCAAGAACTCCGGCAGCCCATAGAACCGTGCGGGTGGGAATTTCCTCGTGGCGGCCGCCCATGGTGATCGTCACGCACTCCTCGCGAATTTCCGTCACCATCATCGAAGTGCGCACGCTGACTCCCAGACTTTCCAGCATCTTCTTCGCGGCAGCGGAGAGCCTGGGCGGATAACTGGGGAGGACGCGGTCGGCGCCTTCGACAAGAATGATCTGCGCTTTCGACGGGTCGATATGGCGAAAATCGCGGCGCAGCGTGTCGTTGGCGATTTCGCCGAGAGCCCCGGCCAATTCGGCACCCGTCGGACCGCCGCCGACGATGACGAACGTCAGCCATGCGCGCAGTTTCTCCGGATCCGTCTCGCGCTCCGCAGCCTCAAAAGCGACGAGAATGCGGCGGCGCATCGCCGTGGCGTCCTCAATTGTTTTCAGCCCCGGCGCGTATTTTTCCCATTCATCATGGCCGAAATATTGATGGCGCGCTCCGGCGGCAATCACCAGAGTGTCATATGGGATCTCGCCATCGCTGAGCGTCACGCAGCGACGCTGCACATCCACGTGCGTCGCTTCAGCCAAAAGAACGGTTGTGTTCTGCTGGCGCTTCAGGATGTGCCGCAGAGGCGAAGCGATATTGGCAGGAGAGAGCGAACCGGTGGCCACTTGATAGAGAAGCGGCTGGAACGAATGATAATTGCAGCGGTCAACCAGCATCACGTCAACAGGGGCGCGCCCGAGAGCGCGAGTGACGCTGAGTCCACCGAACCCCCCGCCAATGATGACCACGCGATGCTTATTCGCCATCCGCCGCCCCTAAAGAAAGAGTCTGCAAAGCTTTACGCTAAGGAACCCCTTAGTAGATTTATTGGATGTTCAAAAGGCGGTGTCTGGACCGTAAAAGTTTTGCTTTCAACACCTGGGCCAGGGCTGCGGGCCGAAATCCTTATGAAATTCTTATGCGCTGCTTATTCCTTCCTGATGCGTTCTGCGTAGCCTGATCCTCGGCGTCGCGGCGATTCGGGCCGCGCGTGGAATCAACTTGTTCCGCTTCCTGGAGCGACATCATGAGGACTCGGATTGGCATTTTCTTACTGAAGAGACTGCTTGCCGCAATGAAGGAGTTCTGGCGGCAGGAAACCGGGGAAACGCCGCGCGAACTGCCAGGAGATGTCCAGACCGTCCGATTGCACTACATCGAAGCCATGCTTCCGGTGACAGGAATCGTGACTCCGATTCGATTCTTTCGTGCGGGTGTGCTGCTTTCTCCATCCCGACGATCTCACTGAATATCCAGGCGCCCCCCCCCGATAATAAGGAAAAGCACGAGTGAAAGGTATGGTGCGGATTATGAAAAAAAATGCCATGAGGTTGTGCGCGCGATGGGCGGCTGTTTTGACGCTGGCGCCATGCTTCGTTTCGCTGGAAGCAATGGCGCAAAGTCCGGCGAACGGGGACAACGCTGCTGTCGATGCAGCGGTGAAATCAGCGGCGTCTGCAGGAGAGGCCACGAAAGCCGCGCCGCCAACGACAACGGAAATCCTCGAAGAACTTGAAAAGATGCAAGCACGCATTGCGGAGCTCGAGGCGGAACTGAAAGCGCGCGAAGCGGAAGAGGCTTCGGCGAGCCAGCCCAACTCCGCGGCGCCGCCACACCCAGCGGAGGCGAATCCGGGCGAACAGCCTGTTACTGCCGCTTCCGGTGCGGGACCGGCAATTTCTTCGTCAACGACGGCCCCTACAGAGGCGTCTGTGGCAACGAGTACGCCGCCCGTGGCGCAGGCAGGAGAAGCAGAAAAGGCCCCGCCATTTTCCTTTGCGGATTTTTCCTGGCTGAACGGCAACAGCCGCGAGAAAGACATCCCATTTGACAGCAAGTTCTTTACGCCGGAATTTCGCGCCGACGTCTCCTACATCTACGATTTCAATCATCCGGCGGACGACACGATCGGCGGGTCGAGCGAAGTCTTTCGCTCGGATGAGGTGCAAATCACGGATCTCGCCGTCGGCGGCGACCTCCATTACAACAACGTTCGTGGCCGGTTGCTGACGCAGTTCGGACTGTATTCGCAGACGACGCCGCGGAACGATGCAAGCCCGGCTCGCGGCCAGTGGAATCTTCAAGACGCCTATCGCTACATCTCGGAGGGCTACGGCGGATATCACTTCGACGTGCTGCACGGCGTGAATGTGGACGCGGGAATTTTCCTCTCCTACATCGGCCTGTTCAGCTTCTATAACTTCGACAACTGGGCCTACCAGCCATCCTACGTCTCTTCAAACACGCCGTGGTTTTTCAGCGGAGTGCGCACGCAAATCTTCGTGACCGACAAACTAAAGATTGAGCCGTGGTTCATCAATGGCTGGCAATCCTATGGCCGGTTCAACCAAAAGCCAGGATTAGGCGGGCAAATCTTGTGGAGGCCGACGGGGTGGTTTGAATTGATCGCCAACAACTACGGGCTTGGACAAGACGACCTGGGGGTTCCGGGGCGCTCGCGCATCCACACGGACGACAGCATCGAGGTGAAGTATTATGACAACCCCGAAAGGTTCATCGACAAGATGGCGTTTTCGCTGACGGGAGACGCCGGATGCGAATATGGCTCGGGCGTGAGCTGCCACGGCACGACGCATAAAGGTCCTGGCGAGACACCGTGGCCAAAACAGAGCTTTCTTGGATTCATGTTTTACGACCGGCTCTGGTTCGATCGCGACAAATTCGGGCTGACGTTTGGAGGAGGGCGAATCGATAACCCAGGGCGCTACTTGGTGCTGCTGCCGCCGATCAACGGGGCGACTGCCGCTTCGGGAACGCCCTACTTCACGGAAAATCCTGGTGACCCGTTCAAGGCGTGGGACGCTTCGGCCACGTTCGACTATATGCCGAGGCAGTACATCACATTCCGCTGGGAATTCGACCACCGCGCGGCGAACGTGCCGTACTTCTCGGGGCCGGGAGGAATCACACCGCCGACATGCTCGACGCCAGTGATCGGCAACAACATTTGCGGGTCCCCCGGGGCGCTCGTGCCCGGATGGTCTCCGGATCTGGTGAAGATCGAAAACCGAATCAATATGGCACTGCTGGTAAAATTCTGAGCGCGTGAAGGAAAGGGAAGAGCGCCTTATGCTTGACTTGGTTTTTCTGGCGGCGACCGCGGGATTTTTCTTGCTGGCGATTGTCTACGTCCAAGCCTGCAACCGGTTGAAGTAGGGAGAAGCGAGAGATGGAAGGGACTGTGGTGCTCTTGACCGTGTGCGTGCTGTTGCTGGGCTACCTGCTGGCCGCGTTGCTCTGGCCGGAGAAATTCTGACCATGACTGCGAATGGATGGTTTCAAATCGGCGTTTTTCTGGCGGTGATCCTGGCGGTCGCAAAACCGATGGGCATCTTCATGGCCCGCGTGTTCGAGGGTAGAAAGACATTTCTTGACCCTGTGCTCCGGCCCGTCGAGCGATTGATCTACAGGCTCACGGGCGTGGATGAAAAACGCGAGATGCGCTGGACGGAATATGCGATTGCGATGCTGCTTTTCAGCGGCGTGACGATGGGCGTGCTCTACTTGATCGAGCGCACCCAGCAATGGCTGCCGTGGAATCCGCAGCACCTGGCGGCTGTGCCTCCGGACCTGGCGTTCAACACGGCGGCATCGTTCACCACGAACACGAACTGGCAATCCTACGTTCCGGAAACAACGATGTCGTATTTCACGCAGATGACCGGGCTCGCCTATCACAATTTCATTTCCGCGGCGGTTGGAATCGTGCTGGCCATTGCGCTGGTGCGCGGCATCGCGCGGCGGGAATCGGAGACGATCGGAAATTTCTGGGTGGATTTGACGCGCTGCATCCTTTGGATTCTTCTGCCGATCTGTTTCGTGGTCTCGTTTGTGTTCATCTCGCAGGGCGTGGTGCAAAACCTGAAGCCCTATGACACGGCGCGGCTCCTGAATCCCCAAACCATTCAGCAGACGGACGCGAACGGCAAAATCACGACGCAAACCGTGCGCGACCAGACAATCGCCGAGGGGCCCGTGGCGTCGCAGGAAGCGATCAAGATCTTCGGAACAAACGGCGGTGGATTTTTCAACGCCAACAGCTCTCACCCGTTTGAAAATCCCACGCCGCTGACGAATTTTCTCCAGCTCATCCTGATTTTTGCAATTCCTTCGGGGCTCACCTACACACTCGGCCGGATGACGGGTTCGCAGGCGCACGGCTGGGCCGTGTGGTCCGCGATGGCATTTCTCTTTCTCGCCGGAGTAACGACCGCGTACGCCATGGAAGCGCGCGGAAACCTTCTGCTGAAAGGTGTGGACCAGGAGGCTACAGCACAACAATCCGGCGGAAACATGGAAGGCAAGGAAGTGCGCTTCGGGATCGCGGATTCGGTGCTCTACGCCACGGTGACAACCGACGCGAGCTGCGGCGCCGTCAATTCGATGCACGACTCCTATACGCCGCTCGGCGGGATGGTTCCGCTGATCAATATCATGCTGGGAGAAATTGTGTTCGGAGGCGTCGGCGCCGGGCTTTACGGGATGATCGTCTTCGTGATTCTCTCGGTCTTCATCGCCGGGCTCATGGTGGGGCGCACGCCGGAATATTTAGGAAAGAAAATCGAATCGTTCGACGTGAAAATGGCGATGCTCACGGTGCTGATTTTCTGCCTGATCATTCTGGCATTCACGGCCGTGGCAGTCGTAACGCCGTATGGCAAAGCCGGGATCACGAATCCCGGTCCGCACGGGCTGTCGCAGATTCTCTATGCGTACACGTCGGGCGCGGGAAACAACGGCTCCGCCTTTGCGGGAATCAACGCCAACACCGTTTGGTACAACACAACCATCGGAATCGATACGCTCTTCGGCCGGTTTTTCATGGTGATTCCCGTGCTTGCGATCGCCGGCAACCTGGCGCGCAAGAAAATCGTGCCTGTATCCGCCGGAACATTTCCGGTGACGACGCCTCTTTTTACGGTCCTGCTGATTTCGGTCGTAGTAATCGTCGGAGCGTTGACGTTTTTCCCCGCGCTCAGCCTGGGGCCGATTCTGGAGCATCTGCTGATGCACGCGGGAAAGGTTTTCTGAGAACCCATGACCACGCAGACCAAGGAAGAAAAGAAATCGCTCTGGAACTGGGGGATTGTGGGCGGTGCGCTCCAGGAAAGTTTTTGGAAGCTCAATCCGCGCACGCTGGCGAAAAATCCGGTGATGTTCGTGGTCGAGGTGGGCGCCCTGGTGACGACCGTGGAGCTTTTCGCCATGGTGGCGCGGCACGACCGCCAACTGGGATTTTCGATTCAAATCACGCTCTGGCTGTGGTTCACGGTGCTCTTCGCGAATTTTGCAGAAGCGATGGCGGAAGGCCGCGGAAAAGCGCAGGCCGAAACGCTGCGCAAATCACGTGCGGAAACGATGGCGCGCCTGGTGAAGGCCGACGGCAAGATCGAAACGATCGCCGGTTCGAAACTACGAGCGGGCGATATCGTCAAGGTGAGCGCGGGCGAGTTCATCCCCGGCGATGGCGAAGTGATTGAAGGTGTCGCTTCAGTAGATGAATCGGCGATCACGGGCGAATCGGCGCCGGTGATCCGCGAATCGGGCGGCGACCGCTCGGCGGTGACGGGAGGCACACGCGTTCTCTCCGACGAAATCATGGTGAAAATCACGTCGAATCCCGGCGAAACGTTTCTCGACCGCATGATCAAGCTGGTGGAAGGCGCGGAGCGGCAGAAAACTCCAAACGAGATTGCACTCAACATTTTGCTGGCCGGACTGACGATTATCTTTCTCCTGGCGGTTGTGACGCTGCAACCAATGGCCATTTATTCCGGCTCGCCGCAATCGATTTTTGTGCTGATCGCTCTGCTGGTCTGCCTGATCCCAACAACGATCGGCGGTTTGCTTTCGGCAATCGGAATCGCGGGAATGGATCGTGTGGTGCAGCGGAACGTGCTCGCCATGTCGGGCCGCGCCGTCGAAGCCGCCGGCGATGTTGATACGCTGCTGCTCGACAAGACGGGAACGATCACGCTAGGCAACCGCCGCGCGACGGAATTCATTCCTGCGCCGGGAGTGTCTGAAACATATCTGGCGGATGCGGCGCAACTGGCGTCCCTGGCTGATGAAACGCCGGAGGGACGGTCGATCGTCGTTCTCGCCAAGGAAAAATACAGCCTTCGCGGGCGCGAGCTTTCTTCGCACGAAGCGACTTTCATCCCTTTCTCGGCGCAGACGCGAATGTCCGGCGTCGATCTGGACGGCCGCGCGATCCGCAAAGGGGCGCCGGATGCGATTTCGCAGTACGTGAAACAAGGTTGCAATCAGGTGCCACCGGAGACCGAAGAAGCGGTTCGCGCAATCGCTAATGCGGGAGGCACGCCGCTGCTGGTGGCGGAAGATTGCAGGATGCTCGGCGTGATTTATCTGAAGGACATCGTGAAGGGCGGAATGCGCGAACGATTCGATCAGCTCCGCGCCATGGGAATCCGCACGGTGATGATCACCGGCGACAATCCGCTGACCGCCGCGGCAATCGCGCGCGAGGCGGGCGTGGATGACTTCCTGGCGCAAGCGAAGCCGGAAGACAAACTGGCGTTGATCCGCCGCGAGCAGTCCAAAGGAAAACTCGTCGCCATGACGGGCGATGGCACGAACGACGCTCCAGCGCTTGCGCAAGCCGATGTGGGGCTGGCGATGAACGCCGGAACGCAAGCGGCGAAAGAAGCCGGAAACATGGTGGACCTCGACTCGAACCCCACGAAGCTGATCGAGGTGGTCGAAATCGGGAAGCAATTACTGATCACTCGCGGCGCGCTGACGACGTTTTCTGTGGCCAACGACGTGGCGAAATATTTCGCGATTATTCCGGCGATGTTCGCCGGCGCGTTTCCCGTGCTGAACGCGCTGAACATCATGGGGCTGAAAACGCCGGAATCGGCGGTACTCTCCGCCGTGATTTTCAATGCACTGATCATCATCGCGCTCGTGCCGCTGGCGCTTCGTGGCGTGCGCTACCGTCCTCTGGGCGCGGAAGCCTTGCTGCGGCGAAATTTACTTATTTACGGGCTCGGGGGCGTAATCGTGCCGTTTCTGGGAATCAAGCTGATCGATTTGATCATCACCCATATCGGGTTGGCATGAGGAATGATGAAAAGAAATTTCATAATTTCGGTCCTGATGACGGTTGTGACGACAGCGCTGCTGGGAATCGGCTATCCACTCGCCGTGACGGCGATTGCACAGTGGCTTTTCCCGCAGCAGGCGAACGGCGATTTAATCCGCAAGGATGGCGTAGTTATTGGCTCAGAACTGATTGGACAGCCGTTTTCCGCGCCGGGCTATTTTCATTCGCGGCCTTCGGCGGCCGGGCCTACAGGTTACGACGCAGCGAATTCTTCCGGTTCGAACCTCGGACCAACAAACGCAGCGCTGATTGCACGCGTTTCCGCGGAAGTTAAAAAACTGCAAGCGGAAAATCCTTCGCAGCCCGTGCCCATCGATCTCGTCACGGCATCCGCCTCCGGACTCGACCCGGACATTTCTCCCGCCGCGGCGGAATTTCAGGTTCCGCGCGTGGCCAAGGAGCGCGGCATGAGCGAAGACTCCGTGCGCGCGCTGGTGGAAAAGCACACTGAAGGGCGGCAGTGGGGCTTCCTCGGCGAGCCACGCGTGAACGTCCTCGAACTCAATCTCGATCTCGATTCCACGCGCCCAATACAGCGGTAGCGCCCCGCAGAGTCTTGCCGTCCTAACTGGATTTTTCTTCCGGGGGATCAAAGCGGTAGCCGACCCACGGCTCGGTGTGCAGAAAGCGCGGATGGCGGGGATCGGGCTCGATTTTCTTGCGAAGCTGATTGATGAAGACGCGCAGGTATTCCGTCTCCTCGCCGTAATCCGGCCCCCAGACGGCCTGCAGCAGACGGCGGTGCGGCACGGATTTGCCTCGATGGGCGACGAGAAAACGCAGCAGCTCGAATTCCTTGGGTGTCAGGCGGACAGGATGCGACTTCAGCGTGACTGCACGTTTCTCGAAATTGATCGTGAGCTCGGCCGAATGAAATGGCGGGAGCGACTCTGCGGGATGAGCGCGGCGCAGCGAGGCGCGAATGCGCGCCATCAACTCCTCGATGCCGAACGGCTTGACGACGTAGTCATCGGCACCGGCGTCGAGCGCCTGCACTTTGTCGCGCTCGGAATTGCGCACGGTGAGCATGATGATGGGCGCGTCGCTTGAAGAGCGCATTTCACGGCAGATTTCCAGGCCCGATGGCCCCGGCAGATTTACGTCGAGCAGGATCAGGTCTGGGCGGCCGCTGCGAATCTGTTCGAGAGCTTCGGGACCATCTTTAGCTTCGAGAACCGTATAGCCGTGCGAAGAGAGAGTGGTGCGCAGAACGCGGCGAATCTGAGGCTCGTCATCGACCACCAGAACGGCGGCGTTGCTCATGCAATCGCAGCTCTCTTGATTTCCGCAGGAAACGTGAATGTGAAGACAGAGCCATGGCTGCGCTGGCTCGTGAGCGAAATCGAACCGCCGTGCGCTTCGACGATGGCCTTGGCAATCGGAAGACCCATGCCGGTGCCCTGGATCGTGAACCGCTGATCCCTGCCGCGATAGAATTTTTCGAAGATTAATCCCTGCTCGGGGTCCTCGATGCCGTCGCCCTGGTCGGCGACGCTGGTGGCGATAAACTCCCCCGCGAGCTCGGCCGTTACCGTGATGGGAAGTCCGGCAGGCGAATATTGGTTGGCGTTTTCGATCAAGTGCACGAGCACCTCGCGAGCATGCGGCAAATCGACCATCACGTTGGGAAGCGCGTCCGCAATCATGATGTTTACGGGACGCTGGCCCATTGCAGTCTTCAATTCCTTCAGCGCCACGTCCACGACTTCGCGGATGGAATGCGGCTCGATCTTCAGTTCGACTTCGCCGGCATCGAGTGCAGCCATTTCTTGCGCTTCGCCGACCATGCGATTCAGCCGATCCGTCTCTTCGTTGATGACGTGCAGCAGATCAGAGCGCTGCGCTTCGGAAAGAGCGTTGTTAGAAAGCAAATTGGTAACCGACGCCTTGATGGAAGTGAGCGGAGTGCGCAAATTGTGCGTCACGGAATCGAGCAGCGCGGTCCGGAGGCGTTCGCCTTCGCGCGTGGCTTCCGCCTGACCCAACTGTTCGACGGCTCGCGCCCGCTCGATGGCTGTGGCGATGAGTGTGCCTACAGCTTCGAGGGTTTGGCGCGAGAGAATCGGCCCGGAAATTCCCAAGCTGCCGATGGGGCGGACGCCGAGGCGGACGGGAACGAAACTCAGGCTCGCGCCGGCGTCGATGACAGGCTCTTCGCGGGCGACGATGGATTTCAGGCGCTCCACGTTGAGTTGAGGAATCGACGGGCCCGAGTGATAGATTTTCTGCTTCTCGGCCAGAAGTAGCGCCGCCGCGCCCACTTCGAACGTATCAACAATCTGAGCGGGAATGCGATTGAGAAGCTGGATCACGTTGCCCGATTCGAGCAGGCCGCGGCTGAACGAAAACAGCCGTTCGATTTCGCGGCGCCGTGCGGAGGCTTCATGAGCGCGCAGGCGGGCGCGCGACGACAGGTGGCTGGAAAGAACGGAGACGACCAGAAACGCGAACAGTGCGACCCAATTCTGTGGGTCGGCAATCGTGAAAGTTCCGATGGGCGGAAGAAAATAATAATTGAACGCCAGGACCGCGGCGATGGACATGCAGACGGAAACCGCGAGCCCCCACGCCGCGGAGACAAGCAGAATGGCCAGGAGAAACGTCAGCGCAACCGTGGTCGCATTGACCGGCAGCACGTGCCGGTAGAACGCCGTGATTCCGCCGACCAGCGCAAGCGCCGCACAAAATTGAAGGACGCGCAACGCCAGGGACACACGCACGCGAGCATTCTACCGTAGCTTTTCGATGGTCTCTCCATGAGAATATCCACCATGCCCAGAACCCCCGAACAGTGGCTGGAAGCCACGCGGACGCCCGAAAAACCCAAGGGCATCCTGAAGCTTTTCCTCGGCTATGCGCCGGGGGTGGGCAAGACGTACAGCATGTTGAGCGAAGCCATCCGGAGAGCCAAGCGCGGCGAGGACGTGACAATTGGCGTGGTGGAGACCCACGGCCGGAGGGGAATCGCGGAGCTGGCACCGATGCTCGAGACGGTGCCGCGGCGGAAGATCGATTACAAGGGAACGCTGTTTGAGGAAATGGACGTGGAAGCGATCGTCGCGCGAAAGCCGCAAGTGGCGCTCGTGGACGAACTGGCGCATACGAACATCCCAGGAAGCAAGCATCGCAAGCGTTACGAAGACGTGCTGGAAATTCTCGATGCGAAAATCGACGTGCTCTCCACGGTCAACATCCAGCACATCGAAAGCATCGCACCCATTGTGCGGGCGATCACCGGCGTGCCCGTCCGCGAAACCGTACCCGATTGGCTGCTGAAAGTCTCTCAGGAAACCGTGATGGTCGACCTGACGCCTGAGGCGCTCCAGGCGCGCATGCAGCGCGGCGACGTCTACGGCCAGGAAAAGGTGGAGCAGGCACTGAGGAATTTCTTCCGCCGTGGAAACCTGATTGCGCTGCGCGAGTTGGCCCTGCGGCAGGTGGCCGAGCAAGTGGACCGCAGCCTGGAATCCTACATGGAGGAAAAGGATATCCAGGGGACGTGGGCGGTGAAGGAGCGGATCGTCGTCTGCATCAGCGGCAATCCGAAAGCGCAGTACCTGGTTGCGCGGGCGGCCCGAATGGCGCGGCGGATGGATGCCGACCTTTACGCGCTGCACATCGACTTGGACGAGACAAGTGAAGAAGCGGAAAAGACTCTCGCCGCCAACCTTCAGTTTGCCGAAAGCCTGGGCGCAAAACCCGTGCGCCTGAAGGGCGAAGATTTCGCGGACACGGCTTCCGAGTTCGTGCGCGAAAAGCACATCACGCAGATCATTTTCGGGCGGTCGGCCGTGGAAGGAATTCGAAAACTCCTCTACCTGAACACGATCAATCGCTTTCTGCGAGACACGCCGGGAGTGGATGTGCACATCGTGACGCAAGAGCCGGACTGAGGCTCGCGCGTTGCCGAAAAAGCCGGTTCGAAAAGTCCCTCAACAACTCTCCGCTATTCGTCCCCAGGCACATCGAATTGAATGAGATCCGCCTGAAAGCCGCGCGTCTTTGCAGCGCCGTAGGCCACGCCAACCGCCATCCACACTGCTCCCAAAAGAAGGGCGTAATGACTCAAATTGCGCCAAATAAAGAAGCAGACGATAAATCCGAGGACGGGAGACAGGAAAAGACCGATTTTCTTTTCCGGCGCGCGCCAAAAATAACGAAGAAACGCCGCCACGTTGACTCCCATGAACGCCAGCAGCGCGCCAAAATTCAGCAGCTCGGCGCCCTGATCATAAGAGATGAAGAATGCTCCCACCAGCGCGAGCGACCCAATCAGCAGCACGTTGTTCCGCGGGATGTGATTCTTCGGATCGATAAACCCGAAAAATTTCTGCGGCAATCCGTTGCTGCGGCCCATTCCATAGAGCAGGCGCGCCGCGCCCAGTTGTGCACCCATGCCTGAACCGACGTTCGCGATTAAAATGGTGAAATTGAGCAGTTGAAACAGCAAGAACCCGCCTACTTGCTTCGCCACCAGCGGGAATGCGGACTCGACCATGTTCTCGGGAAAAGGCTTCGAGCCCCACACGATCTGTGCTGCATAGACCTCAAGCGACGAAAGCAGGCCTGTGACGAGGCAGACCAGAACTGTGGCAAGCAGGATGTTCCGCCGCGGATTCTCCACTTCCTCGGAGAACGTGGAAATCGTATCGAATCCGATATAGGTAAGCACAGCAATCGACGTGCCGTGGAAAATCCTGCCGAAATTAAAAGTCGCAGGGTCGTAGAAGGGCAGCGTGAAAAAATGCATTCCGTACTCGTGAAGCCCCCACGAAAAGCGGATTACGAACGCAAAGAAAATTACAACCACCACCATCATCCCGCCTGCCAGAGCACTATTGATTCTCGCCGACGTCTTTACGCCGCGCAGATTCAGCACGGTGAACATCACCGCATATCCGACGGCAAGAACGCTATAGGGAACGCCAGGCAGAATATTTTGCGTGAGCTTGCTGCAGATCACCGTGCAAATGACGGGATTGAGAATGTAGTCCATCACGATGGCCCAGCCGGTGACGTATCCAAGCGCCGGGTGCACTTCGCGGCCAACGTAGGTGAAGGCGGAACCTGCGCTTGGATACGCGCGCGCCATATAGCCGTAGCTGATGGCGGTGAACATCATCGCCACCATGGCGATCAGGATCGTCGTCACCACGTGCCCGCCCGCGGCATTGTTGATCACGCCGTAGATGCCCATCGGCGCGATCGGCTGGATGATCACGATGCCGATGATCACCAGATCCCAAAGCCCAAGAACGCGCTTCAGCTTGGCGGGACCGCCTAAAACAGGAATCGGTGGCTCGGGCATCGGCGCCTTTCGGGTGCAGTGGATGGTCGAGACTGAGGAGCAGTCGTGAGATTCATTCGGTCGTGACGGCCTTCACCAGATTCCGCGGATTGTCCACATCCGCGCCGTTCAAGACCGCAAAGTGGTAGGCGAACAGCTGGAGCGGGACTACCTCTAGAATCGGGAGCAGCAGTTCCGGCGCTTTGGGAACGAAGATCACGTCGCTTGCGAAGCGCGAAATTTCCGCGTCGCCTTCGACGGCAATCGCCAGCGGCTTCGCGCCGCGGCCTTTCACGTATTCCAGAACACCGAGCGTCTTTTGGTATCGAAGGATCGAGTCAGGATCGGTTTCATCGCGCGTGGCGAGCGCGACGATGGGCAGCTTGTCGTCCACGAGCGCATTCGGACCGTGCCGCAGCTCACCGGCGGGGAATCCTTCGGCCTGGACGTAGGAAATTTCCTTCAGTTTCAGCGCACCCTCGCGTGCGATTGCGTAGTGCACTCCACGTCCGAGGTAAAGAAACGCCCGGGCGGCTTGCAGCTTGGTGGCACATGCGGCTGCCTGTTTGTTCCATTCGTCGAGCGCGCCTTCCAACTGCTCGGGAATCAGGAAAAGGTCGCGCAGGTGCGCGCGCGTCACTTCCGAAGTCATGCGCCCGCGCTTGCGCGCCAGAAACAGCGCGAGAAGGTAGAGCAGTGTCAACTGAGCGGTGAAGCTCTTCGTGGCGGGAATCGCCTTTTCCACTCCGGCGCGCGTGTGTAAAGCGGCGCTGGACTCGCGCGAAATCGTCGAGTCCGGCACGTTGGAGATGGCGACGGTCTTGGCGCCGCGATTGAGCGCCTCGCGCTGCGCCATGATCGTATCCGCCGTTTCACCCGACTGTGTAATCACCACGACGATTGGATCCGCGGCGGCATGCGTCGAGCGGTAGCAATATTCGCTCGAATACTCCACGTCCACGGCCACGCCCGCCAGATCCTCCATGATAATTTCGCCTGCCAGGCCAGCGTGGCGGCTGGAACCGCTTGCAGCAATAATGATTTTCTTGAACGCAAAGAGCGCATTCTCGATTGGCTGGAGGGCGTTGGGAAATATCACGTCCGCATCTACGTTTTGGCGGACTGTCTCCAGGATCGCCTGCGGCTGCTCGTAAATTTCCTGCAGCATCGCGTGGGGAAACTTCGTGGGGTCTGATCGTTTGTTCATTGCGCTCAACGCCCCCTCCCGCCCGTCGCGCGTTCGCCGGCTTCTGCCGTCTGCGGTTCCGGCGCGATCTTCGTCACCGTTTCCGGCACGTTCCATCCCTCGACGGATACTTCCAGGCGCCCTTCGCGGGCAGCTGCGGAGTCGATCTTCGCTTCGAGCTCGCGCGATTCCCCCGGCAGCAGGTCGATATAGTTGTCACTCCAAAGCACGGGACGAATTTCATCGCGCGTGGCGCTGGAAAGAACCGCCGCGCGAATCCGAAAGGCCAGATGGTCGCTTGGATTCTTCAGCTTCACAATCACTTCCGTTTGTTCGGGCTCTTCATGGATCGAGGCTGCCGCGGCGAGTTTTGCCTTCGGCAGGCTGTTGAGCGCCGTCAAATCCTCGTAGGAGGACACTGGCGTGTAACGGTAATCCGTTTTTTTCCAGTCGTACACATTCTTTTTAGCCGAGAGCCAGTAGAAATTCGAGCTCAGCATCACGCCGCGCGAGTCTTTCAAAGCGAGCCTCAGGAAATACATAGGCGAGGAATCCACGAACGAAGCAGCGGGGATCGTAAAGGCCGTTTGCACTCCGTCCGCCGCCACGGCGACTTCGGCATGTTGCGAATCCAATTTTTTCAGATTCACGTCGTAGAGGTCTGCGCTCACTTCGAGCCCTGCGTACGGTTGGTAACGGCTGTTGACGACCACGATGCTTCCATCATCGTAGGAATACTGCACGTGCACCGGCTCGCAGGCCTTCTTCACGCCGAAGTATGCTCCGGCAGGCTGGAGATAGTAATCGAAGAGGTGCCAGATGAGCGATGGCCAGGCGTTGTTGAGCATCCACTGGATCACACCCGTGGATGTGTACTTATTGCGCGAATAGGCCTCGAACATGGCGCGCTCCGAATCGTACGCCATTGCCTGCGCCTTCATCTCGTAGTCGCGAAAATCCGCAGGCGCGCCGTAAATCGCGTCCATCGCGCTTTCGAAGTGGTGGAGGTTCTGGAAGCCTTCGAGGCCCGCGTGGTAATTCCACACCGGATCGTCGGGATGAACATTTGCCTCCGGCAGAAATTTCCTCAGGCATCGCAGCGGTGGAATCGACGGGCCCGGCCCGGTCTCCGTATTGAATCCAAACGCGCCGCCGTGAAGCGACGTGTTTTCGAGCCAATAGTCCGGCGGCACGTAGTCGTAGGGACCCGTCATTTTCACGCCGGAAGGACCGGTCACGCTGGTCGGCTTCTGCGATGCGGAAGAAAGATAAGGATTCGGCCAATCGGCGTTCTGCAGCGCTTGAATGTAAGCGCGCTCCACGTCGGCCGGAGGCGGATTATCGCTTCCGTTCAGCCAAACAAGCAGGCTCGGATGGCTCCTCATGCGCAGGATTTGCGAGCGAACGGAATCGGTCGCGATGGCGAGGTCTCCCGGCTTCCAGTCGTTCCACTCTTCCCAGTGATCGCAGCAGCACCAGCCGGCCATCACCAGAATTCCCTGCTCGTCCGCCATGCGGAAGAACTCTTCGGATTCCATCTTCCCTTCCAGGCGGAGCGTGTTCAGGTTGAGGTCGCGGACGTACCGAAATTCGTCGGCCATTTTGCGGTCGTCTTCGCGCAAGAGCATGTCCGGCGCCCATCCGCCGCCGCGAATCAGGATTTTCTCGCCGTTCACGCGAAACAGCATGTGACCGTTTTCGTCGAGCCCGCCGGTAATTTCGCGAATCCCAAATTGCACTGACTGCACGTCCGACGCTTCCTTTCCGGCGACGAAGCGCAGCTCCAGCTCGTGAAGGCTTTGCGGGCCCATCGCATAGGGCCACCAGAGTTTTGGATTGTGGATGCGTAGCGCCGGAACATCTGTCCCCGCCAGGCGGACCGCTTTGTCCTCGCCGGGCTGCAGGACGTAGGGAGCGTGGAAGCGGATCGCGCCGATGGTTCCCTCAAGAATGCCGCTTACCGGCTCCTGGCCCGCATTGTGCAAATCGCATTCGACGGTCAAATCCGCTTCGTCGAGCGAGCCGGCATTGGGGAAATGCGTGCTGACAAACGGATGGCGCACCGTCACCGGGCCGCTGGCGCGCAGAAAAACGCCTCGCCACAATCCCATGTCCTTATCCGGCGGCGCGGGATTCCAGTCGACCCAATTGATGCCCAGATCTTTTTCCGTTTGCGCGAAGGTTTCCACCGCCAGCACATTCACGCCCTTGTGGTTGACGAAATTCGTGATGTCGAATTCGTAGGTGCGGTACGCCCCGGCGATATCGCCATCGCCCGCCACTTTGTGTCCGTTCAGCCAGACGTTCGCGCGGTAGTTGATTCCATCGAAATCGACCCACACGCGGCGGCCTGCGTAATCCGGAGGCAAACGGAACTCCGTGCGGTACCACCACGAGCAGCGGAACGGGCTGTCTTTCGGCATAGGCAGGCGCGAGAAATTTTTCCCCTGCGGATGATCGCCCCCGGGGAACGAGCGAAGATTCATCGCGAAATACGGGTCGGGATACGTCTTGTCCGCAACAAGCGCCGCGACGACCGTGGAGGGAACCGTCGTCGAATGCCAGCCCTTCGTCGAGTATCCCGCCTGCGAGATCTGCTCGCCACCACCGTCGATTTCGCAGGATGATTGCAGAGTCCAGTCGCGATGCAGCTCGAGCTTGCCCCAGGGGGCCGGCTCGCCCGCCGCTTGTGCGCTGCGCACCAGCGGGCCCGCGAGCCAAAACAAGCCCACCATCAGCAAAGCAATTGCTGCCACGCGCCGGTTCGGCCGCACCAGGGGCGGCAACATCACTTCTCCTGCGCTGCTCACGTAAAGGGACAGTTTCATGGGGATTTCCGCGCGGGACGGGAGCCCGCCAGACCTCTTCTTTAATAAAATTTAATGATGGATTCTGTTCCGGCGGTCCCGCCCTGTCAAGCCGTTTGCTCCACGGCCTAGCTTACGGCACCGCTCGCGTCGATTCCCGCACGGCCAGCTCCGGCGCCAGTTGCCGGTGCACCGCCACGAATTCCCGCTCCTCCGTCGCCGCGCTGATGCCCTCCATGATCAGCCCCACGGCGATGTTCCCCATCGTCTCGAGGGGCTGCCGCACGGTCGTGAGGGCCGGCACGGAGAAAGCCGCGGGAATCACGTCGTCGAAACCGATAACCGAACAATCCTCCGGCACGCGCAGGCCGGCGCGCGCCAACCCGCGGATTACACCGAACGCCGTCATATCGTCAAACGCCATCACAGCCGTGAATTTCTTTTTCCGCCTCAGCAATTCGTCCACCAGTTTGATCCCGCTTTCGTAGCCGGAGTCGGAATCGAGCGAATCCGGCAGGTCCACCACGAGGGCCGGATCGATTTCGAGCCCCACCGACCTGGCAAACGAAGTGACACCGCGCCACCGCGGCGATGTATCGCCCAACATCTTCGGCCCGCGGACAAAAGCGATCTTCCTATGCCCCAGCGAATAGAGGTGCTCGATCGCCAGATGCGCGCCCGCCTGATTATCCACCATCACCGAGCTGAACGAACCCGAGCGAAGTTCCCGCCCGATCATTACCGCCGGAATGTTCCGTTTCTCGAGATCGGCCAGCAAGTCGATATCGACGAACAGCCAGTTGGCGATCACGATCAGCGCCTCCACCGGCCGTGCCAGCAGCATTTCCAGGTACCGCTCGAAGCGGCCGCGCTGGTTGTGCGCGTCCGTGAAAACCGGGAGGAAGGAGGCCTGATACAACGAGGTTTCGATGCCCCGCAGCACCCGGATGCAGTAAGGATCGGTGACGTCGAATACCATGACGCCGACGGTGTGACTCCGCTTCGCGCCGAGAAATTTTTTCAGCAGCTTCGGGCGGTAATCGAGTTTCCGCGCTGCGCGCTCGATGCGCTCTTTGGTGTGCGGCGGAATATACCGGGCTAGAGGCGCATTGTTCAGCACAATGGAAACCGTCGCCGTGGAAACGCCGCTCGCCTGCGCCACGTCGCGCAGCGTGACTCCGTTTTTTCGCTTCGTCTTCCTTCGAGCCAATTCTCAGTCTCTCTTCGCGGAGCGCAGGGAAAGGCGCGTCCTCGAACGATCGGCGCCAAAAATGTTACCGAATAGTATCATCAACATGGCAAATCCTGTTTCGCAGATCTCGGCAAAAAAACGCGATGCCCGCCCTTCCCAAGCCCGGTTTTGCCTTTTCCCCGTCCGCAATCGTTGTATACTCCGCGCGCATTTTCATAAGGGAGGGATTTTCGGCCCATGACTTCTGCCAAATCAATCGAAATGTCTCGCCGCGCTGCTTTGCAAGGCCTGTCGGCTCTTGGACTCGCAGTCGCAGTTGCTCCTGCTTCCCGCGCATTTTCCCCTGATTTGTCCTCGCCTCGAAAATTTCTGATCGATACGGACACCGCATCCGACGACGCCGTCGCCCTGGTGATGGCTCTGCGTAATCCCGGCGTGCATGTGGAAGCCATCACGGTGGTCGCCGGCAACATGCCCATCGAGAAGGGACTTCAAAACGCACTCTACACCCGCGACCTCTGCAAGTCCCAGGCGCCTGTCTACCGCGGTTCGGCCGCTCCTCTGCTGCGTCCGCTGCACACCGCCGAATACGTCCACGGCAACGACGGCATGGGGGACATTGGCCTGCCTCTTACCGGAAGAGTGCCTACACCCGGCAACGCCACCACCGCCATCATCGATACGATTCACCGCAACGCCGGCGATATCACCGTGGTCACCCTCGGCCCGCTGACCAATATCGCCCTCGCTCTCAAGGAAGACCCGTCGATTGTGAAGGATGTCAGTCGGTTCGTGATGATGGGCGGGGTGGGCTTCGGCGGCGGCAACGTGACGCCCGCGGCCGAGTACAATATCTGGGTGGATCCCGAGGCTGCTAAGATCGTTTTCCTCTCGGGCCTGCCGATCGAGATGGTCGGCTGGGACATTTCTATCCAGGCGGCCGTCTTCGACCCGGCCGAAACGGCGCGGCTGCGCGCCATTGGAACGCCGCTTGCCACTTTCTGCGTTGACATTCAAAAAGCGCTCGAACACTACGCACTGACGAAGACAAAGCTGGCCGGCTTCGACCTTCCCGACCCGATCGCCATGGCCGTCGCTATCGATCCAACGATTGCCACGAAGACCGAATACACGCGTGTGGATATCGAAACAGAGGGCGAGCTGACGTCGGGCGAAACCGTGGTGGATCACCGTGGAGTCACGGGAAAGCCGAAGAACGCAACCGTCGTGCGCGAAGCTTCGCACGAGAAGTTCATCGCGCTGCTCCATCAATCTGTGCGCGCATAGACGGGCGCGGAAAGAGCGCGGCGCTTGCGGCAGAACTCCCGCTACATGCGGGGAAGCTGCGAGACGTCCCAGCCGCCGCCAATCGCCTTCACGAGGAGCACGCTTGCGGCCAGGCGCCGCGTGAGAATTTCGACAGCAGTCACCTCATCGGCGAGAGCGGCGTTTTGCGCCGTCGTGACTTCCAGATAGCTCGTCACACCGCCTTTGTAGCGATTGATCGAGAGATCGAGAGAATGCTGTGCTGCCGCCACCGCTGCGTCCTCCGTTTTCGCTTCATCCTGGAGAATGCGCAGCGCAGCCAGATTGTCCTCCACTTCCTGAAACCCTGTCAGCACGGTCTGGCGGTAGTTCGCAACGCTCTGGTCGTGCAATGCAATCGCCTCGTCCGTAAGTCCCCGCCGTCTTCCCGCGTCGAAAATCGTTTCAGCTCCCGCTGCGCCAAAGGACCAGATGCCGCTCGGCCCCTGCACGAGCGTCCTGAGTGCGCCGCTCTCAAATCCCCCCGCCCCGCTCAGCATGATGAGCGGGTAGTACGCCGTCTTCGCCAGGCCGATTTGCGCGTTTGCTTCTTCCACGCGGCGCTCAGCCGCGGCAATGTCGGGCCGGCGTTCGAGCAAGTCCGAGGGAATACCGGGAGGAGTGGAAGGCGGCGGAGCGGTGAGCGGCAGAGGAGCAATCGAAAATGAGGACGCCGGTTTACCGATGAGCACCGCGATGGCGTGCTCATAGGACGCGCGCGCCACGCCCACGTCATAGGCCTGCGCTCGCGTCGTTTCGAGCTGCGTTTGTGCCTGAGCGACGTCCACGGCGGAAACCAATCCGCCTTTGTAGCGGTGCTCCGTCAAATCGAGAGCTGTCTGATATGAGCCGACGGCGGAATCGAGCAGCGCCTTCTCCGCGTCCAGCCCGCGCAGCTCGAAATAGTCAAATGCGAGCTCCGCGTGCATGCTCAGGTTGGCGTTCGCCAAGTCCGCTGCGCTCGCCTGCGCTTCTGAGCGGCTGGCCTCCACGCTGCGGCGCACTCTTCCCCACAAATCGGGCTCGTAGGACGCGTCGACCGGCAGGCTGTAATCGGAATAGTCGGATTTGGATGACGCTCCAAAGAGCGGGCTATTACTTGAGATATGCTCACGTGCCAGCGAAAGTCCTCCGGTCACCGTCGGGAAATAATCCGCGCGTGCGACGTGCAAGGCCGCTCGCGCCTCTTGATATTGCGCCAGCGCGGCTCGGATCGTCTGGTTCGAGATGTCCACCTGCTCTTCAAACGAATTGAGTTGCGGGTCCTGGTAGGCTTCCCACCATTTTCCTTTCGTGCTCGCATCGCTCGGCTGCGCCGTCTTCCATCCCGGCGGGGTTTCCTTATAGGCGGCCGGCGTTTCCACATCCGGACGCACGTATTTCGGCCCCGCCGTGCATCCGCTCAAAAACGCGGCAGCCGCAAGCGCGCTCATCGCCATCCATCTCCGTGGCGCACTGATGGCTTTTTCTCGCCCGTCGCACAGCTTGTTGACGCCTTTACGCGCGCTCATGGCCCTTTGGAAGCAGCTCCCTCGTTCGCGTCTTCCGGGGCAAACGGCTTCACAATTTCACCATTGACGATCGAATCCGGCGGACTGTCGATCACCACGTCCGAATCCGTCAATCCCGCCACGACTTCCACTGTGGTTCCGAAATCTCTTCCAAGAGTGACGGGCACCAGCTCCGCCTTGTTCCCATCCCGAATTAGCGCCACTTGCAAGCCGGCGGTACGGAAAATCAAGGTCGTCACAGGAACGATATACGTCGGAGAACCTGACGGAATCTTCAGGTGGACCTGAGTGTACGCGCCAGGAAGAAGTTCGCCCGTCGGATTCTTCACATCCACTTCCACCAGCAGGGTTCGCGAAGCCAGATCGATCGCGTTCGCCGTTCGCACCAGAGTTCCCGGAAATTGTCTGCCGGGAAACTCTTGCAGCGTGAGATCCGCTTTGATGCCGGGCCGGACTGCGGCGGAATAAATCTGCGGAACGTTCACATAGACGCGGAGCGTATCGATGGCCGCGATGTGAAACATCTCCTTGGCTGTTCCGCCATTCGTCCCTGCATCGATCAAATCTCCGATATCAGTGTCACGCGCCGTGATCACACCGTTAAAGGGCGCGTAGACCTTCTCGAACGAAACCAGTTCCTGCAGCCGCTTCACGTTCGCCTGTGCAGAAGCCACCATGGCTTTGTTCGCCTGATACGCCCCGACGGCGTTGTCCACGTCCTGCTTCGCCACTGAATCCGTGCTCTTCAAGCCCTCGTACCTATCGTAGGTGATTTTCGAGAGCGCGAAATTCGCCTCCGCCGTGTTCAAATCGGCGAGCGCCTGCCGCAACTGCGCGTCCACTTCCGGCGTTTCTATGTCCGCCAGCAATTGCCCCGTCTTCACGCGTCCGCCGATATCGACGTACCACCTCTTCAAATATCCGTTGGTGCGCGCGTAGATCGGCGCGTCGATGAACGCCTGCATGTCGCCCGGCAGAACGATTTCCTGCTCCGGCGCGCCCTTTTGCGGGTGCACGATTTTTACCACGGGAATCGCCAGCTCCCGCGTCTCCGTCGTCAGGGCTGCGCGCGCGCGAATCCGCGGAATGATTCCAGAAGCCACCACCGCCGCCAGAATCACCAGGATGATCAACACGGTGACGATCGCCCGTCCGTCTTCTTCCCGGCTGCCACGCCGGAGCGGCGATGGTTCCCGGTCCGGTTTTTCACTTCTCGCTTCTATCATCGGCCCCTCTGCTGGCAACGGCCCGCCCTTGTGAAAAACGCTCACCCGATTGCCTGATCCTCTCCACCCTCTCTCTTCTGGATGAAGCCATGCACGATTCCAAAACACACCGGAACGAAAAACAGCGTCGCCACCGTCGCAAACATAAGCCCGCCAATCACGGCGCGTCCCAGCGGTGCGTTCTGCTCTCCCCCTTCGCCCAATCCCAGCGACATCGGCAGCATGCCGATAATCATCGCCAGCGCGGTCATTAGCACAGGACGGAAACGCGTGAAGCCCGCGTCTGCCGCGGCCTCCACTGGTGTCTTCCCCTCATCCATCTTCTCGCGCGCGAAACTCACCATCAGGATGCTGTTCGCCGTCGCCACGCCCATGCACATGATGGCTCCCGTCAGTGCCGGCACGCTCACGGACGTGTGTGTCACGAAGAGCATCCACACGATTCCCGCCAGCGCCGCCGGAAGCGCAGTCAAAATGATGAACGGGTCGAGCCACGATTGGAAATTGACCACGATCAGCATGTAAACCAGAAGGATGGAGAATGCCAATCCTGCCAGCAGTCCGATGAATGACGATCGCATCGTCTCGATCTGCCCCCGGACGATCAATTGCGTTCCGCGCGGCAGATTCTTGCGGCTCGCATCCAGGATCGGTTCGATGTCGCCTGCCACGCCGCCCAGGTCGCGCCCTTCGATCGAGCCGTAGATATCGATCACGGGCATCACGTTGTAGTGCGACACCAGTCCCATCTCCGCCTTGCGGCTGAACGTCGCAAGGCTTGCCAGAATCTGCGAATTTTTCGCCGTATCCCCCCGGATAGGGATGTTTTGCAGGGCCTGTAGTGAATCCGTGCGGTATTGCGGCATCTGCGTGTCGATGTTGTAGCTCACGCCCGTGCGCGGGTCGAGGAAGAAAGTCGGCTGCGTCTGATAGCTGCCACTGAGTGAAATCAGCAGGTTTTGAGCCACATCTTCCGCCGTAAATCCCATCTGGCTGGCTTTGGTCCTGTCGACGTCCAGGTGAATTCTCGGCAGGTCGAACACCTGCTGGATGTGCAGGTCCACGAGGCCGGGGATGAATTTCAACTTGTTGAGAAGCTGGTCGGCAAAATCCCGGTCGCCATAAAGATTCCGCCCCACCACCTGAATATCGATTGGGGCAGGAAGGCCGAAATCGAGAATCTGGCTTACGATGTCGGAAGGAATGAAATAGAAAGTGATGTCCGGGAAATCCTGCGGCAACTGCACTCGCAGGTCGTGCATGTACATCGCTGTCGGATGGTGATTTTCCTTCAGTTCCACCTGGATGTCCGCGTCGCCCGTGCCCACCGGCGCGGAGTTGCTGTAGGAAAGGTTGATGCTGCTGTACGGCAATCCGATGTTGTCGATAATTCCTCCCAATTCCGAGGGAGGAATGATCTGCCGGATCTTGGTTTCCACGCGGTCGCAGATAGCCGCCGTGTCTTCGATGCGCGTGCCCGTAGGCGCGCGCATGTGCAGCTTGAATTCGCCGCTGTCCACCGTGGGGAAGAAGTCCTCGCCCACAAATGGCAGCAGCGCGAAGGAAATCACGCAGGCCGAAAGAAAGCACACGGCGAACGCCCTCCGGTGGCGCAAACAGAGTTCCAGTTTGCCGTGGTACCACTCGCGGAAATTCTCGAATCGTTTCTCAAATCCCAATTGAAGGTGCACGAAGGGATTCTTGGATTGCTTCCGCTCCTCGTTGGCCTCTTCGGTCTGCACCAGCAGCAGGTATCGCGCCATCGTCGGCACGAGCGTCCGCGAAAGCAGGTAGGAAGCCAGCATCGCAAACGACACGGCTTCCGCCAGCGGAACGAAGAGATACCTCGCCACTCCCGTCAGAAAGAACATCGGAACGAACACAATGCAGATCGAGAGCGTCGAGACCAGCGCGGGCACCGCGATCTGCGAAGCGCCGTCCAGAATCGCCTGCACGATTTCCTTCCCCTGGTCCAGGTTGCGGTTGATGTTTTCGATTTCCACCGTGGCGTCGTCCACCAGGATTCCCACGGCGAGCGCCAGTCCTCCCAGCGTCATGATGTTGATCGTTTCCCCCAGCGCGCTCAGCACGATGAGCGAAGTCAAAATCGACAGAGGAATCGAAACCGCGATAATCAGCGTGCTTCGCCAGCTTCCCAGGAACAGCAGGATCATCAATCCCGTCAGGCCTGCGGCGATAATCCCTTCGCGCACCACTCCGGTGATCGACGCCTTCACAAAGATCGACTGGTCCGAAACCGGCGTCACTCGCAGTTGCGGCGGCAGGCTTGCCACTGCGATGGGCAGTGTCTTCTTGACGTTCGCCACCACGTCGAGCGTCGACGCCGCCCCCGATTTCAGCACCACCATCAGCGACGACCGCTGCCCGTTCACGCGAACGATGTTCGTCTGCGGCGGATAACCGTCGCGCGTGTTGCCCACGTCCTTGATGTAAATCGTCGAGTTGTTGACCGTCTTGATTGGGAAATTGTTGATCTCCGATAGCGTGTCCGGGGCCCCGTTCATGTCCACTTGATATTCGAACGTCCCGATCTTCGCTGTGCCCGCCGGAAGGATCAGGTTTTGCGAGGCGATCGTGTTCGTCACGTCCACAGGCGTGAGCCCCTTCGCCTGCAATAGCGTGGGATTCAGATCGATTTCCACCTGTCTTTGCTTCCCGCCGTAGGGGTACGGAACCGCCACGCCGGGTACGGTGACGAGCGATGTGCGCAGGAAGTTCAAGCCGATGTCTCCCAGTTGCGCTTCGCTCAAGCCTTGGCCCGAAAGCGCCAGCTGGATCACCGGTACGTCCGAAGCGCTGTATTGCAGCACGAAGGGCGCCTGCGTACCGGGCGGTAGCTGATGGATAATGGCTTCCGAAGCCGAGCTGACCTGCGAGACCGCGATCCCCATGTTCGCGCCCGGCTGAAAAAATATCTTTACGATCGCCCGCCCGTACCAGGATTGTGATTCGATGTGCTCGATATTTCCGACACCCGTCGTCAGCAACCGCTCATACTGATAAACGATCCGGTATGACATCTCCTCCGGCGACAACCCCACGTAGTTCCAAAGAACGCTCACCACGGGAATGTTTATGTCCGGGAAAATGTCCGTGGGCGTCCGCAGAATTGCCACGACTCCCAAAATCACCAAAAGGATGGCGGCGACGACAAAGGTGTAGGGCCGGCGAAGCGCCAGCCGGACTATCCACATCGATAGCTCCTAAGTTTCTTGCGGGGTGAACCTGAAGGGTTTCCCGTCACGGTGCCATGTAAGTAGACGCATTTGCTTCGTTCCAGGGTTCCATTTTTTTTGGATGGAACGTGTCATCAATCCTTATAGCTAATTTCCCTCGAGCCCTATCTCGTGCGGCCCGCCCCAGAATCGATTGCACCCGAATTCTTCCGCCATACATCGAATTGAATGTGGATGGAGTGACTCCGATTATAAGTCCGTTCGGCCCGGCTGTCTCCATCGCAACTCATCTCACCCCTGAGGGTTAAGAAGGAAAAGCGCATGGAATACGCAAGGATTCATGGCACGGATATCAAGACCTCCCGCATTGCCCTCGGCACCTGGGCTATCGGGGGATGGATGTGGGGCGGCAGCGACGACGAAGAATCGATCCAGACGATCCTCGAAGCCCTACATCTCGGTATCAACATAATTGACACAGCCCCCGTCTATGGTTTCGGCCACTCGGAAGAGGTTGTCGGCGAGGCCGTGGCCCGCTTCGGTTCACGCGAACGCGTCTATATCGCCACAAAAGTAGGCCTCGAATGGCTCGACGGCCAGGTTTACCGCAATTCCTCGCCCCAAAGAATTCGCCGCGAAATCGAAGACTCGCTCCGCCGCCTCAAGACCGACTACATCGACCTGTATCAAGTCCACTGGCCCGATCCTCTCGTCCCGATTGAAGAGACTGCTCAGACTCTCGCGCAATTGCTGCAGGAAGGAAAAATCCGCGCCATCGGCGTCAGCAACTACTCTCCCGAACAGATCGACCGCTTCCGGCTGGCGGCCCCGCTGCACACCGACCAGCCGCCCTACAACCTCTTCGAGCGGGAAATTGAATCTTCGGTTCTCCCCTTCGTCCGGGAGCGCAACATCGGCGTCCTGGCCTATGGCCCTCTCTGCCGCGGCCTTTTGAGCGGCCGCATGCGAGCCGACTCGCAATTCACAGGCGACGATCTGCGCAAGATCGATCCCAAATTCCAGCAGCCGCGCTTCGGTCAATACCTGCAAGCAGTGAAGGAGCTCGACGATTTCGCCCACACGCATTACGGAAAACGAGTCATGGATCTTGCCGTCCGCTGGATCCTCGATCAACCGGGCGTCACCGTGGCCTTGTGGGGCGCGCGTCACCCGAAGCAAATTGCCGATGCCGCCAGTGCGGTCGACTGGAAGCTCGACGCCGCTGCGCTGGCGGAAATTGACCGTATCGTCCAGCGAAACGTCACCAACCCTGTCGGTCCGGAGTTCATGGCTCCTCCGCCGCGCGCAAATTCGGCGGAAGCCACCACCGCAGGCCGATCGAAGGGATAACCCAACGGCCTCCGCCCGGTGGCGGCGTGCAGGGGGCGCGAGAGATGGTGCAAATTTGACGGGAACTCTTATTAACCTCATCGTGCTGGTCCTGCTGCTGGCGACCGTGGCGGCATGTGTCCTAGCGCCTCTCGTCGCGTTCGCGCTCATACTCCGCAGTTGGCGGCGCAGAGAATCGTCCCTCCGCCTGCCGCGTGGGCTTCATCCTTAACTGGAAGTATTGATGATTGAAAGAATCGATGGCGGGAAATGTCGAAGGTCGGAAGCGCCAATGCCTCGATTGCGAAGAATGCCCTGTAAATCGCGAGAAATCAGTCGCGTTTCTACCGCTTCGAAAGGCGCGGCTCGATGAACATCAACCCTTCCTGATCGGCCTCGAGAACTCTCACCGAGGAAATCACCCCGGCGCGTTGAAAGCATCCGGAAATCGTTCGTCCGATTTCTTCGAACTGTGCCATGGCTAGCGCTACCACGCTTGGCCCCGAACCGCTCAGCGCAATGCCGAGCAGTCCCGGCGTTCTTGGCAGAGCCAGAATTTCCGGGACTCCCGGAATCAAATGCTGGCGAAACGGCTGGTGCAGCCGGTCTTGCAGCGCATCCCATAGCAGTTCGTACCGCTTTTCTTCGAGAAGCGCCACCAGCAACGCGGAACGCTGCAAGTTATGGACAGCGTCCTCGCGATCCACCTTTTCCGGCAGGACCGATCTCGATTTCTTTGTTTCCAGCATCAGTCTTGGCGTCACCACCACTAGACGGATTGTCTTCGGCCATAGTTTTTTCACTGCGACCACGGAATTGCCGCGCGCGAGCGTTACAACCAATCCGCCGTGAACCGCCGCGGCTACATTATCCGCATGGCCGTCGATTTCTCTCGCATACTGCAGAGCATCGTCTTTCGACACTTCACGTCCGGCAATCCTGTATGCGAGTGCAATCCCAGCCACAGCCGCCGCCGCGCTGCTTCCAAGACCGCTCGCCACCGGTATCGAATTCTTCACCGCCAGTCGGATCGCCGGCAGCTTGAATCCTTCGCGCTCCGCCGTGAAGCGCATCGCCCGCAAAATCAAATTTTCGTCTGGATCGCTCGGCAGCGACGCGCTGCCGGCCACGCCGCGGCTCCGCGCAATCGATTTCGCGCCCGGTTTGAAAAGGATTGTTGCCCGCGCGGAAAGATAGAGTTCCAGAGCCAAGCCGAAGCAATCAAATCCCGCTCCAAGATTCGCAGTCGAAGCGGGCACGCGCACATCAAACGATGTTCGCGCGCTCTCCTTCATTGTCCGCTCTGCAGGCTTTGCAGGATGGCATCTTTCGTGGCCGCCACGCGCCTCGGTTCGTTTCGGAACTCGCCGCCCAGCGGTTGCCCCGGTTCCATCGCCAGTGTCCCGCGATGATATTGGCTAACGTAGTCGGGGTCCTTCAGCACGTGGCCTGTCAGCACCGCAACCACGTCTTCGTCTGCGCGGATAAATCTCCCCGCCACCAGCTTTCGAATTCCCGCCACCGTCGTTGCCGAAGCCGGCTCGCAACCAATTCCGTCCCGCCCGATCATCGCCTTGGCATCCGCAATCTCGCGCTCGCTCACGGCAATCACCCGCCCGCCGGATTCGAGAATCGCGCGCAACGATTTCTTCCACGATACCGGCGAGCCGATTTTGATGGCCGTCGCCAGCGTCTTTGGATTTGCCACTATCTCGATCCGTTTGTGCAAACCTCCACCCGGACGCTTTTTCTCGCCCGCGAGATCTGCAAAAAGATGCGCCAACGGCGCCGAGCCTTCCGCTTGAATCACATTCAACTTCGGCAGCCGGTCGATCAGTCCCAGCTCGCGCAGTTCCGCAAACCCTTTTCCCAGTGCCGAGCTGTTGCCCAGATTGCCCCCGGGAACCATCACGTGATCCGGCACGCGCCACCCGCACTGTTCTATCAACTCGAACGCCACTGTCTTCTGCCCTTCGATCCGAAAAGGATTGATCGAATTCGCTATGTAAATCGAAGGCTCGTTGCCCAGTTCCTGAATCAGGCGCATGCAATCGTCGAAATTCCCGTCGATTTCGCGGACCGCCGCTCCATAGTCCATGCTTTGCGCGAGTTTCGAGGGCGTAATCTGCCCGCGCGGCAAGAGAATCGCCGCCTGCAATCCCGCGCGCGCCGCATATGCCGCCAGGCTCGCGGCCGTGTTCCCTGTGCTCGCGCAGACGATTGTCCGCGCCCCCAATGTCACCGCCTGCGTCACCGCCGCGGTCATCCCTGTATCTTTAAACGATCCCGTCGGATTGCACCCTTGATGCTTCACCCGCAGCGCGTCGAGTCCGCAATAGGCGGCCGAACGCGTCGCGTCGTACACCGGCGTATTTCCTTCTCCCAACGTCACCACCAGCGCCGCGTCCTCAAACGGCAACATCTCGCGAAAACGCCACACACCGCTGCGGTCCCGCGGCTCAAGCGATCCTCTCCGCGCTTCCCAAGTCTTCTTCAGCGCTTGTCCGTTTTTTCGCTCCCTGCCAAACAAGGCAATTTCAAGCGTCTCTCCGCACCGGCCGCAAACGTATACGCGCTCGCCGATTTCGTACTCCGCCCCGCACGCCGCGTTGATGCACCTCTGCACCGCGCGCGCGTGTTTCGCACCGCCTTCCGTGCGCTCCGGAGCCGCTTTTGTGCGCGTATTCATTTTCAGGCGTTGCTCTCCTTCGCTGCCGTGGCTGGAGCTCCCAATCCGAACTCCCGGTGCAGCGCCAGCAGCGCTTTCTTCATGGCGTTCTGGTCTACGACAAATGAAATGTTTGCTTCCGACGATCCCTGTGCGATGGCGATGATGTTGATTCCTTCCCGCCCGAGCGTGCTGAATGTCCGTCCCGCCACGCCCACCGTGCCGCGCATGTTTTCTCCCACCACCGCAACGATCGCGATGTTCGGGTCCACCGTGATGTGCTCCACTTTGTGGTGCATCAAATCCTGGGCGAATTCCTTCCGCAGCGCTTCCGCGGTCCGCAGTGCATCCGCTGACGCCACGATGAAGCAGATATCGTTTTGCGAAGACGATTGCGAGATCAGCAGCACGTTCGATCGCACTTCCGCCGTGGTCGAAAACGTCCTCCCCACCACATCCGGCAGGCCCACAATCCCCGGCCCGCCGACCGCAATCAGCGAAACGTCGCTGATGGCCGTAAGCGCCTTCACGCCGCTGCGGAAATTCCCGCCCTCGGCGGAAATTTTCGTGCCTTTGCTTTCGGGCGCAAAACTATTGCGAATCCACACCGGAATTTGTGCGGGGATCACGGCGCGCAGCGTCTTCGGATGCAACACCTTCGCGCCGAAATAGGCCAGCTCCGCCGCTTCGCGATAAGAAATTTCCGGAATCGTCTGCGCTTCCGGCACCAGCCGCGGATCGGCCGTGAGCACGCCGTTCACATCGGTCCAGATAATCACTTCATTCGCGGAAATCGCCGCGCCAAGAATCGTCCCCGAATAATCGGACCCTCCCCGCCCGAGCGTCGTCAGCACGCCTTGTGGCGTCGCCCCGATGAAACCGGTCACCACCGGGACCACTTCGCGCTCGAGCAAAGGCCGGATGCGCGCCGTGCTGCGCTCCCGCGTCGCGCCCATATCCGGTTCCGCGCCCCCGTGGTAGTCGTCCGTCACGATCAGCTCGGTCGCCTCAATTGACTCGCTCGCTGCGCCTAACTCCTCCAGAGCCGCTGCCACCACCGGCGCCGAGAGCCTCTCGCCCAGGCTGGAAATCAAGTCGAGAGTTCGCGGCGTCAGCTCTCTCAGCAGCGCGGTCCCCTCAGCCAGTCGACTCAAATCCGCCAGAATCGCCTCGGTCCGCTGCAACAGCACCTGGCGTTTCTTCCCTTCCGGCACCAGCGCCTCAATCGTCTCGCTGTGCAGGTCACGCAAGCCTTCGATCAGCTCTTGCGCTTCTTCGCGTTCTCCTTTTTCCGCGCGCTTCGCGATTTCGATCAGCCGGTTCGTCACGCCGCTCATCGCCGACACTACAACGACAACCGAGCTTTCCTTCGCTCCCTCGGCGGCAATTTTCGCCGTCCTCGCGATGCATTCCGCATCGCCCACGGACGTTCCGCCGAACTTCATCACCACTACGTTCGCTTTCATGTGAATAGACCCGGGGCGTACCGGCCCTTGGCGGGCTGCAAATCCTCCTTACCTGGCATGAACACTTTCTTCGCCTTACAAAAACTATACACTACCGCGGCCTGCACCAAGCCTGGTTCGACCGCCGAATGTGCCGGAAAAAGCCTTCCGGCAGAGCGCCATTGCACGTCCTGCGCGCCCTGCCGGACTCGCTTTCGAGAGGAAAGCAACCTTAAGGAAGTGTGCTCAGTGCCGCCATAATTGCCGGGACTTGCGGCGTTCCGAGTCCCGTCACGTAGTCATATCCCGCGCCCGCATCGCAAACAGGTCCGCACGTTCCGTTCGACCCTTGCGTCACGGCGTGAAAATTTCCGTTCGGATTCGACCTCGCCAGCGCATACAGCGGCGTGTCCGTTCCGCTCAGCCGGGATTTCCTGGCGCTCGCTCGCAGCGAATCCGCAATCGCCACAAGCGCCGCCCATTGTGGAGTCGCCGCGCTCGTCCCGCCCACCTGAAACCATCCGCTCGCTCCGTTGAGCCCCACGCTGTTATAGACGGCGTAGCCCGTGCCTGGGTTCGCGTTGTAGGAAACGTCCGGAACGCCGCGGTATCCCCGCCAATCATCCGGAATTTCGAACTGCGCCTGATACATCGGCTCGCGCTCGCGTGCGCTCAGTCCGCCGCCGCTGCCGCTCCAGGCCGTCTCGCTCGCGTAGCCGCCGTTGGCCCCGGTCGTAAGCGTTGTCCCGCCGACGCCCACCACGTCGGGCGAAGCCGCCGGATAAGCCACACCCGTGCCGTTGTCGCCTGAGGCCGCCACGAACGTCACGCCGTTCTCCGCGAAATGATTGTCCAGCTGTGATTCGCCCGAAAATTCTCCCGTCGTCCAGCTCATCGACACCACCGATGCGCCGTTCCGCACAGCCACATCCACGCCGCTCATCAGGTCCGACATGCTGTTCGACGCGCATTCCACCAGCACGATCCTCGCCTGCGGAGCGATCGCGTGCGCCCATTCCACGTCAACGGCGATTTCCATCGCCCAATTCGCAATCGCCGCCGGCCGCCCGCCGCGCTCGTACACCTTGCGAAAACACCCATTGGCGCTCGTGCATGCGGCGAGTCCGAATTGCCGGTCGAATGTGGCAAGATCGGATTCGACGTTCGGCTCGTCATACGCGTCCACGATTCCGATCACTTCTCCTGCTCCCTGATTTCTCACCGCGTCAAATCCATACGCGTGGCGAATCTTTATCGGGGAAAATGCCGTGGTAGGAGGCGCCGAAAGGCTCGATCCGGCGTCCGATCGAATAATGTAATGCGGGCGAAGAAAACTGATTGGATTCGGGTCGTGCGGATCGAGGTGCGGCAGCACCGTTATCACGTGCTGCGCTTGCAAAGGTGTAGTGATAAAAACCGCTGCGGCGATTAACAGCAGACTGCACCTGGTCCACTTCCGTCCCTCAGATGGCATTGCCGTTCTGCTCCCCGTTCCGGCCCGGCTGCGGTCCGTGCCGTTTTCACTTCATTGACTGCGACACGGAGAGTACCGGCTGGATCGGGATTGGGACTATAGGCCCGGAAGTTCAAACGAGTAGTACGAAAGGTGTGTGCGAAGCCCTGTTTCGCGCTGAAACAGTCCGATTTTCCTGCAAATTCGCTCGTCTCCTAAGGCAGTCTAGCTCTCTCGAATTCCAATCACATTGTCCCAACATTGTCATTCCGAGGAGGAGTGGCCCGATTTTCGCGTCTCCCCCTCGGTCTGCGCGAAAATCAGGCGTTTTTGCGACGACGAGGAATCTCGGCGCCGGAACGACGGACACCTCCCAGAGCGTCATTCGAGCGGACATCACCGAAGCCACGCAACTTCCCCGTATACAGCGCCATTCCCACCGCTGCATTCATCCCCATTTTTTCGAGCGCGCGAACCTCTGCCATCGACCGGATTCCGCCCGCCGCCGTAATCGGCAGCTTCGTGCATTGCCGCAATTTCCGGAACCAGCGCAGGTTCGTTCCTCGCATCGTCCCTTCATTGTCCACATACGTCGCCAGAAATTCCGAGCAATAGGGCTCGAGTCGCGCAATCACTTCTTCGGGCCGCAGCGCCAGCTTCTCTTTCCATCCCCGCACCAGAATTTTCCCCGCGCGGGTATCGATGGCCACGATCACGCGCTTCTTGCCCACTCGCTCGCGCAACCCCCCGAGGAATCGGTCGTCCACATCGCCCTCGCGAAACGCCGCGCTGCCCACAATCACTTTCTCCGCGCCCCAACTCAACATTTTCTCCGCGCGCGCCGCCGTGCGAATCCCTCCGCCCACGCGAATTTTCATCTTCCCCGCGTTGCACAGCCGTTTGATCAATCTCGCATTTCCACCTGTTCCCATCGCCGCGTCGAGGTCGATCACATGCATCACCGGAAATTTGTGGAATTTGTCGAGAAGCCCCAGCACATCCTCCACGGCAAGCGCCGGCCTCCGCCCCTGAATCAACTGCACCGCTCGCCCGCCTTGTAAATCAATGCACGGAACAATCATGCGCTTTGCCGCACCGGCACGCCCTGCGCCGCGAGAAACCTCTTCAGCGCCGGAATCGAGTGAGTCTCCATGTGAAATACCGAAGCAGCCAGCGCCGCATCTGCGCGTCCTTCGGAGAAAACGGCGCGAAAATGTTCGTAGCTCTTCGCTCCGCCCGAAGCGATCACCGGCACGGTCACTTCCCGAGCCACCGCTGCCGTCAACTCACAGTCGAAGCCGCTCTGCGTCCCGTCGCGATCAATTGACGTCAGCAAAATCTCTCCCGCTCCCCGCTCGGTTGCTTCCCGCGCCCACGCCAGCGCGTTCTTGCCCGCCGGTGCCCGCCCGCCGCGTACATAGGCTTCCCACGATCCTCCATTGCGTTTCACGTCCATCGACAGCACCACCGCCTGCGATCCAAACCGTCCTGCCAGTTCCGAGATCAATTCCGGCCGGTTCACCGCCGCCGTGTTCACCGTCACTTTGTCCGCTCCCGCGCGCAGCACCGCCGTCGCATCTTCGAGAGTCCGGATTCCCCCGCCCGCGGTGAACGGAATGTTCAATTCCGCTGCCACGCGGCGAATCGTTTCCAGAAATGTCGCGCGTCCTTCGACCGACGCCGTGATGTCGAGCAACACAATTTCGTCCGCCCCTTCGCGGTTGTATCGCGCCGCCAGCGCCGCCGGATCGCCCATGTCGCGCAGCCCCTGAAATTCCACTCCCTTCACCACGCGGCCCGCATCCACGTCGAGGCACGGAATGATGCGTCGAGCCAGCGTCATCGCGCCGCCTCCAGAAAATTCCGCAGCACCCGCGCTCCTGTCTCGCCCGATTTCTCCGGATGGAATTGCACGCCCATCACGTTTCCGCATTCGATCGCCGCCGCAAATGCCACGCCGTGGTCGCACGCCGCAACGGTCTGCTCCGCTTCCGCGAGCGCTGCATAGGAATGCGCGAAATAAAAATAATCTTCCGCGCCAATTCCCCGCAGCAGTGTGCTCTCCCGCGTCGCACGCACCTGGTTCCATCCGATGTGGGGCGATTTCACGGTCACAGGAAGCGCACGCACGTCCCCGGCGAAAAAGTGCAGCCCCGCTTCCTCCGGCGCCTCTTCGCTCCTCGCGAACAGCGCCTGCATCCCGAGGCAAATTCCGAGTATCGGGGTCCCTCGTTTGCGCGCTTCCTCCAAAGGCCCCGCCAATTCTCGCTGCCGCAGGCCTTCGACGAACGCGCCGAAGTGCCCTACACCAGGCAGCACAATTGCTTCCGCCCTCGCGATCTGCTCCGCCGTGGACGCGCGTTCCGTCGCGGCGCCCAGCTTTTCAAACGCGCGCTCCACCGAGGGCAGGTTGCTCGCTCCGTAATCCACCACGGAAATCCTCACAATTTCCCCTTCGTGCTCGGCAGCAACCCTTGCAATTGCTTGTCGCGCGTCACCGCAAATCGCAGCGCCCGCGCGAACGCCTTGAACAGGACCTCCACTTGATGGTGCGACGATCTTCCGTACACGTGTCGCAAATGGACGTTCGCCGCCGCGCCCTGCGCGAACCCTTGAAAAAAATCCTCCAGCAGCTCCGTCTGAAAATCGCCCACCGTGCGCGCCAGCGGCTTCCAGTGGCACACAAAATGCGGCCGGCCGGAAAAATCAATCGCCGCCGCACCCAGCGACTCGTCCATCGGCATCAGGAAATATCCGGCGCGCAAAATTCCGCGCTTCGCGCCCAGCGCTTTTTTCACGGCTTCGCCGAGCGCGATGCCCGTGTCTTCCACCGTGTGGTGCTGATCTACCTCTAAATCGCCGCGAGCCGTAATTTCCAGGTCGATCGCGCCGTGCCGCGCGATTTGGTCCAGCATGTGATCAAAGAATTTCACGCCCGTATCGATTTTCGACTTTCCCCGGCCGTCGAGATTCGCGCGCACGAGGATATGCGTCTCCCGCGTCGTCCGCTTCACCTCCGCTTTTCTCATAACACTTCCTTGAGTGCGCGCAGGACGGCGCGCGTCTGCGCCCTGGTCCCAATCGTGATGCGCACGTAGCCCGCACCGCCGAAATCGTGCGAGCGGTCGCGAATCAGAATTTTTCTCCGCGCCAGTCCCGCAACGATTGTTTTCGCCCGCTCGCCTGCATCCACCAGCACAAAATTCGCCGCCGAAGGAAATTGCCGCAGCTTCAGCTGCGCGAGCCCTCGCACCAGTTCTTCGCGGCTCCGCCGAAACTCTTCGAGCGTGCGCGCCATATATTGTTCCGCCGCCGCCAAGGCTCGCGCTGCAACGAGCGCCGCAACGTTCACCGGATAGGGCGATTGCGCCTTCCGCAAATGCGCCGCCGCTTCTCGATTTGCGAAGAGACACCCAAGCCGCAATCCCGCAAGCCCGGCGGCCTTTGAAAACGTCCGCGTCACGATCAAATTCTTGTGCCTTCGGATCCACGGCAACACGGTCTGACGCGAAAACTCGAAATACGCTTCGTCCACCACCACCATCGTTCGCTTCGCAGCCTCCACAATCGCTCGCAATTCTTCGAGGCTCGCCATGCTCCCCGTTGGATTGTTCGGATTGGCGATAAACAGCACTCGCGGGTGTTTTCTGAGAGCGCGAATCGTTTCTGCCACAGGAAATTTCAACTCGCTGTCGTAGCGCAACGCGTGAATTCTCGCTCCCGCCAGCTCCGCATAGAAGCGGTAAATCGCAAACGTCGGCTCCGCCAGCAGCACGGCTTCGCCCGCATCCACAAATGTGTTGACGATCAAGTGCAGCGCCTCGTCCGTTCCATTCGCCAGCAGCATCTCCTCCACGTTCACGCCGAAAAATCGCGCCAGCTCCCGCCGTGCCGTCTCCTGCTCCGGATACATCGCAATCTCGTCCGCGCTCAATCGCGCCAGAGCTTTCCTCACTTCCGGCGGGCATCCCGCTGGATTCTCGTTGAAATCGAGCCGCATTTTTCCGCCGCGCCCTTCGAGCGGAGGATGGTACGGGCGCAACCGATCCACTGCCTTGCGAATCGGCACTGGCAGGCTCATTCGCGCACCTCGATCGATCGCGCATGTGCCATGAGTCCTTCGGCAGCTGCGAACTCCCTCGCCGTCGGTGCGAGCGCGCGAGACCCTTCACGCGAAATCGTCTGCACCGTGACGCATTTCACGAAATCTGCGGTCGAAAGCCCTCCCTTCGCCTGCGCCGCGCCGCTCGTCGGCAACACGTGATTCGTCCCGCTCGCATAATCGCCGAACGTCTGCGCGCTCCATTCGCCGATGAAGATGCTTCCTGCGGAATGCAACTCCGGCTCCAGCGCTGCTTCCGGTTCGAGAATCGTCAGATGCTCGGGCGCGAAGCGGTTGATGAACTGAACGGCCGCCTTTGCATCTTTCGCCAGCACGATTGCGGCATTTTGCGGGATTGATTTTTGCGCGGGATTATTTGCAGCCAGTTCGCGAAGTTGCGTCTCCATCTCCATCGCAACGGCGCTTGCAAGTTTCTTTGACGTTGTCACGAACAATGACACGGCATCAGGATCGTGCTCCGCCTGCGCCAGCAAATCCGCCGCGATGAATCGCGGATTCCCCGCCGAACCGAACACAATCGCTTCCGTCGGCCCCGCCAGCATGTCGATCGAGCAATCTCGGCTCACCAGCCGCTTCGCCGCCGCCACGTACCGGTTCCCCGGCCCGCAGATTTTTTCGACGCGCGGAATCGCCTGTGTCCCATAAGCCAGCGCGCCGATCGCTTGTGCGCCGCCAATCCGTGCCACGCGCTCGATTCCCAGCCGCGCGGCGGCGGCCAGCACCGCTGGTCCAGGCCTGGGGCTCACCACCACTATTTCTTTCACGCCAGCCATCTGCGCGGGAATCGCCGTCATCAGCAGCGTTGAAACCAGCGAATATCTGCCGCCAGGCACGTAGCAGCCGACCGAATCCAGCGGCAGCACACGCTGCCACACATCCACACCAGGCTCAACTTCCATCATCCATTCTTCAGGCCGCTGCTTCCGCGCAACGCGCCGGATGTTGCGCGCCGCATGATCGATCGCGTCCAGCAGCGCGCGCGGCGTCTCCCGCAACGCTTGCTTTTGCTCAGCGCGTGTCACCCACACGGAAGTCTTGTCGAGTTTCACGCCATCCAGCTTCCGCGTCCACGCGAACACAGCCGCATCCCCGCGCTTTCGCACGTCCGCCAAAATCCGGGACGAAGTTCGCTCCGCCAGCGCATCGGCTCTTCGTCGCCCGTGTAGCAGCCTCTCTTCAGTGACCGGTGTGAGTTTCAGGACACGCATCAAAACACGATTTTGTTGAGCGGATACTCAACAATCCCTTCCGCGCGGGCTGCCTTCAACTTCGGAATCAACTGGCGCACCGTCCGCTCTTCTACGATCGTGTTGATGGCCACCCAGTCCGAATCGCTTAGTTGCGCGATCGTCGGGTTGCGCAATGCAGGCAGTGCCGCGAGAACGTGCGGCAGGTCGCTTCGCCGCACGTTGAGCATCAATCCCACACGGTTGTACGCCCTAATCGCGCCATCCAGCAGCAATACGAGGTTCTCGATCTTCTCCCGCTTCCACGCATCGCTCCACGCGTTTCGATTGGCGATGAACCATGGCGCCGATTCGAGCAGCGTGTCGACCACCCGCAGGTGATTCGCGCGCAGGGACGCTCCCGTTTCCGTCACTTCAACGATCGCATCCGCCAGTTGCGGCACCTTCACCTCCGTCGCGCCCCAGGAAAATTCCACGCGCGCCTTTACGCCGTTGCGCTCGAGATACATCTCCGTCAGCCGCACCGCTTCCGTCGCAATCACCTTTCCCTCAAGGTCGCGGACCGATTGCACCGGAGAATCCTCGGCCACGGCCAGCACCCAGCGCACGCGGCCCAGGCTTGTCTTCGCGTACACCAGTTCCGCCACTTCCTCCACGCGTCCGTCGGTTTCGAGAATCCAATCCTTGCCGGTGATGCCCGCATCGAGCGCGCCGCTACCGACGTAGCGCGCCATTTCCTGCGCGCGCACGAGCATGCATTCGATCTCGGGATCATCGATCGAGGGGAAGTAGCTGCGGGAGCTGGTGGAGATTCTCCATCCGGCTTTTGCGAACAGCTCGATGGTCGAATCCTGCAAGCTGCCTTTGGGAATGCCGAGCTTCAGCCGGCTCATGGCTTCGCTCCAGGCGCGCCTTTCGCGCCGCCGTACAATTCGTCCGGTGTGCGGATGCGTTCAGCTTCGATCGTCAGCTTGCCGTCTGGTCCCATCCGCCGGAAGAAGCAGCTTCGATAGCCTTCGTGGCAAACGGCGTCGCCCGCGAGGTCCACGCGAACGAGGATCGCGTCGAGGTCGCAATCCACGCGCAATTCGCGGAGCTGCAGACGCTGACCGCTCGTTTCGCCCTTGGTCCAGAGCTTCTGGCGCGAGCGGCTGAAGAAGGTCACAAAGCCTGTCGCCTGCGTCTTGGCGAGCGCTTCGCGATTCATGAAGCCGAGCATAAGCACTTCGCCCGTCGCATCGTCCTGCACGATGGCGGGAATCAATCCGCCGTCTTTTTCAAAATCGAGATCCATTTTTTCTCCAAAAAATCTCTCCGAAAATAAAAAAGCCCGCAAGCGCTGGCCGCGCCTGCGGGCTGATGAGTGCTGGCTTTGAAACTCTTGCTAGCCACACCGCCGCGGGCACGGGATCGTGTGGTGATGATGGTGGTGATGTGCCCGCAGTTGCATGTCAGTTGGAAAGGTAAGCGAGGCTTCGCGTTTTGTCAACGGACCCTCCCATCCAACATTTGGATGCAATGCATCCGTGCGCGGCCGTGATTCCGAATTTGCCTTCACAAAAGAAATCGTTTCTTCCCGGTATTCGCCGTGGCATTGTTAGGGATTGCATCGGCGCCGCCACAGCCACTTGCAGGCGGCTCTCAATGCAGCACCCAAACGATTCATGATCGCACTCGACGAAATCCGCAAAGCGCGGCTGCGCATTCGCGACTCGATTCGCATGACGCCGTGCGCGCACTCGGAAGTGTTTTCGCAGATGCTCGGCGGATCGGTGTGCTTGAAGCTTGAAAATTTGCAGCGCACGGGCTCGTTCAAGGAGCGAGGCGCGCTCAACAAGATCCTGACACTCACGCCGGAGGAGCGCGCGCGCGGCGTGATCGCCGCGTCGGCCGGAAATCACGCGCAGGCCGTGGCGTATCATTCCGCCAAGCAGGGCATCGCCTCCACGATCTGCATGCCGATGCACACACCGCTCAACAAAGTGATGTCGACGCGCGAATATGGCGCCGAAGTCGTTCTGTTCGGCCAGAACTACGACGAGGCTTATGAAGAAGCGAGGCGGCGGAGCGAAGCGCAGTGCCTCACGTTCCTTCATCCGTTCGACGACGACGCGGTCATCGCAGGCCAAGGAACGATCGGGCTCGAGCTGCTCGACCAGATCGAAGAACTCGACACGGTGGTGGTCGCCATCGGCGGCGGAGGCCTCGCCAGCGGCGTCGCGTGCGCCATCAAACAGATTCACCCGAAGATTCGCGTGATCGGCGTCGAGACTGAGCGGCTGCCGTCGATGAAAGTGGCGCTCGAAGCGGGCAAACCCGTCACGCTGGCCCCGGCCACGACGATGGCCGACGGAATTGCGGTGCGGCGCGCGGGAGAGCGAACGCTCGAATTGATCCGCAAATACGTCGACGACATCGTCACCGTCGGCGAAGAGGAAATCGCCAACGCTGTGCTGCTGTTTCTCGAGCGCGAAAAAATGCTCGCGGAGGGGGCGGGCGCGGCGGCGATCGCCGCGGTAATCAATCGCAAAATCACGCCGCGGGCGAAGTCCATCGCCGTCGTCGTTTCCGGCGGCAACATCGACGTCACGCTTCTTTCGCGAATCATCGAGCGCGGCCTGGTGAAAGACGGGCGCTTGATCCGGTTGCGCGTCAACTTGCCGGATTATCCCGGCGCGCTGTTCAAGTTGAGCGGCATCATCGCCGACCATCGCGCAAACATCATCGCGACGTCGCACGACCGCGCCTATTACGGCGTGAACCTCGGAGAAACGGCGATCGACTTCACGCTCGAAACGCGCGGCGAAGCGCACGCCGCCGAACTCATTGCCGCGCTCGACGCCGCCGGCTATATCCACGAACGCATTCAGTAAGAACGGCAGATCGTTTCAGCC